>Ga0187819_10000210_pt1 | contig 28214 bp, 21 predicted proteins | sample NC_wetland_sal_i_15_FD_132411 | JGI IMG/M metagenome (GOLD analysis project Ga0187819, IMG submission 132411) | Wetland sediment microbial communities from Neuse River Estuary, North Carolina, USA - SO4_4 | ecosystem: Environmental > Aquatic > Freshwater > Wetlands > Sediment | place: USA... | reverse complement strand
GCGATAGAACGTTTGCTGGCTGATGCCGAAGTGCCGACATGTCCGGCGCGCGTTCTGGCCATTGAAGTAATAAAACAGCATCCACTGAAGTCGTGTCTGTGCCGCCCGGCTCAAACTCTTCCCATCTCGGTGCTCTCATCCTGACACTCTACCGAGTGTCACCAATCATTCTGAACGAGCACAGCGACGCAGCGGCTCTCAACTCAACCCGGGGAAACGTCAGTCAGGCTTTTTTTGCGAATCCTGTGTCCGTGATGGTTCGGCAATCCAGGCCGGGGGATCGCTCGCAGGAAAGGATTCTTCCGAAGCCTCCTCGACAGGATCGACGGAGGGTGCCGCTGGCTGCGGGGGAACAGCGTCGGCTGGGGAAGGCTCTTTCTTCTGCGCAGGCTTAGTCATTCGTAAAGACTATGTTACTCCCGCTCGCGGCTCGGGGAAAATAGAAGGAATCGCCATCTCCGTAGTGCCCGCGGTCAGCGGCTCCGGCCTTCGCTATCCTACAACCCGCGCCCGGTCGTGTTAAACTAACCCCCGATTTAGGCTCGTAGCTCAGTTGGTTAGAGCGCCACCTTGACACGGTGGAGGTCTGGGGTTCGAGTCCCCACGAGCCTACCATTGCCCTTAGACTTAACCATGGCCTTCCATCATCAATGCGGGTAAGCGTTGACGAGGTGTTGAAGAAAAAGTGCCCGCGGACGGCGCTGGGGTGCGTGACGGCGCAGGTGGAGGCGCATCCATCGCCTGCGGCGCTCATCGAAGAGATGCTGGGGCGCGTGCAGGAGATCTTGAGGCTGCCGTATGCGCGAGGCGTCCTGGAGTCGCCGCAAATCCTGGCGACGCGCGCTGGGTACAAAGCGTTGGGGAAAGATCCGGCGAGGTATCGCGGGTCGGCGGAGGCGTTGCTGCGGCGCGTGATTGCGGGGAAGGGTCTGCCGCAGATTAACGCAGTGGTGGACGTGATCAATTTGGTCTCGGTCGAGAGCCGATTGCCGATCGGGCTATATGATCTCGCCCACGTGAGCGGAGACATTGTGTTTCGAGCGGGCCGCGCCGGAGAAACCTACAAAGGTATCGGGAAGTACGACCTCAATCTCGAAGGCTTGCCCATCTTCTGCGACGCACTCGGACCCCACGGAAGTCCCACAAGCGATTCGGAACGGACCATGGTGACCGGCGAGACCCCGCAGGTTCTGGGGATCATCATTTCTTTCGGCGGCGCGGACGGGCTGGAACGCTGGGCGCAGCGCATGGTGGAACTGCTGCAACGCTACGCCTCAGCAAAAGAATGCGAAGTGGCCATCGTGGTTTGAGCTAGTGGACCTGAGCTAGCGCGAGACCGGCTCGGCGAGTTCTTCTCCGGCGGCGACACTCCGGCTCTTGAAGAGGCCGCGGGCGGCGAGGAGCTCGGCGTTGAGCAGGGCGGCACCGGCCGCTCCGCGAACCAGATTGTGCGAGAGCAGCGTCAGCTTAACGTCGAGCAGCGGACACTCGCGGACGCGGCCGACGACGGCGGCCATGCCGTTGCCGGCGTTCACGTCGCGGCGCGGCTGCGGGCGATTCTCATCGTCGAGCACAACCACGGGATGACGCACCGCTGAAGGCAGAGCGGCAAGCTCTGCGCTGACCTCAAAATGCCGCAGCGCTTCGCGGACTTCGGCGAGCGACGCAATTTTCTTCAGGCTGAGGCTGACGCATTCGAGGTGGCCGTCGAGAACCGGCACGCGATTGCAATGCGCGCTGAGACCCAGGCCGGCGTCCACGAAGCGCGCGCCGTCCCATTTGCCGAGCAGCTTCTGCGGCTCGGCTTCCATCTTTTCCTCTTCCCCGCTGATGAATGGAACGACGTTGCCGTGGATGTCCATCGAGGCGACGCCGGGATAGCCTGCGCCGGAAACGGCTTGCAACGTAACAACGAAGATTTTCTCGAGGCCAAAAGCGTCCGCGAGAGGCTTCAGGACTAGAACGAGGCCCGCCGTGGAACAATTGGGATTGGTGACGATGAAGCCGCCGTCTTCGTAGCCGCGAAGCTTTTGCTGCAGCGGAATAGCATTGAGATGCGCGGCGTTTACCTCGGGAATGAGCAACGGGACGTCGGGATCCATGCGGTGATTCCGGGAATTGCTGACGACGGGGTAGCCGGCGCGGGCGAAATCCTCTTCAGCGGGACCCGCGACGGAGGAGTCGAGCGCAGAGAACACGAAATCGCAATCGAGCGAAGGCTCGAGGCCTTTGACGACCAGATTGCGGGCCGCCGCGGGAATCGGCGCGTCCAGATGCCAGCGCGCGGCCTCGGCATAGGATTTGCCGGAAGAGCGCTCGGAGGCGGCGACTTCGGTCAGCTCGAACCAGGGATGATCAGCGAGGAGGCTGACGAGGCGCTGGCCAACGATACCTGTGGCGCCGAGAACGCCCGCGCGCCACTTCTTGCGGACGTGCTTGATCGAGGCGTTTCCCGCACCGTCCTCCGGCATTCGTTTATCACCGCTCTTTGTGGAATACCCGCTCATGCCGCACCTCCGTGCTGGGATGGATTGTCGAACGCCCGGCGCGAGCCGATGCGTGTGCCGCGAACGTGCGGCTTGAACGTGTTGCGGACCCAAACGGTCATTTGGGTTTCGGCAGCAAGGGGCAGCACGTGCGGATGGAGCACCTTGGCGCCACTCGCGGCGAGCGCGTGCGCCTCATCGTAGCTGAGATCGTGAAGAAGCTTCGCTTCTGCGGATTCGTGCGGGTTCGCGGTGTAAATGCCGTCGACGTCGGTCCAGATCACGAGTTCGTCGGCGTCGACGACGTGAGCGATGATCGCGCCGGAGAAATCGGAGCTGTTGCGGCCGAGCGTGGTGATGCGGCCATCCGGGGTCGCTCCGATGAAGCCGGTGACGACCGGAACGATGCTGTCCTCAAGGAGCGGGGAGAGGACGCCGCGGCCGCGCCGCTTGGTCTGTTCCAGGTGCGGCTTCGCGTCGCGAAATGTTTCACAGGTAAGGACGAACTCCGAAGAAGAAACGGGAACCGCCGGAACGCCGGACTGCTCGAGCGCGGCAGCAAACAGACGCGAGCTGAAACGCTCGCCGAAGGACGCGAGCCGGTCGAAGAGTTCTGGAGTGGCGGCAACGTGACCCTGCACGGGAACTTCGTGAAGAAGATCGCGGCCGAGAGAGTCGAGTTCGTAGGCGACGCGATCACGGTCGTCGATGTCAAGCGGGAGGTCGCGCAGAACATCGTGGTGAAGGTTAAGAACGGCCTCGGCTTCGGCGCGCGCGCGCAGATTCTTGCGGTCCGCGAGGGCTTGTGCGACGGCGAGAAGCCGATCGGTGACGCCCTTCATCGCGGAGACGATCACGACGACTTGAGATGCCTGCGCTACGGGCCGGACGAGGCCAGCGGCGTGAAGCATGCGCTGGGCGCCGAGTAGAGACGTGCCGCCAAACTTGAAAGCGACGACGGAAGGACAACCGCGAAGCGGATCAAGTGACGTGCGACCGCTAAGCGGGTGGACCGATTCGCGAACGCCGACTACTTCGACCGAGCTGCTGAGCTGGGGACGTAAGTCACCCTCAGCGGGTACTTCTGCTTGTACGTTTTCCGAACTCATGACTGCCGCTCCCTCGGTTTTGACCGCTCTGGAGCGACTCTGGAGGGGGGGTCTTAAAGAAGAAACCCACCGCCAGATCGCTTCTGGCGGTGGGTTGGAAACTTTTTGCTAGCTCGCTAGCTGTTCCACGCGCCGGAAGCGGTAATGGTTGACGTAGTCGTAGTCGAGGTAATCGACATGGACGACGTCGTGGCGGTAATTCGCTTAGCGGCGGTGAGAATCATACAAAACACAATATAGCATGGCCGCGTCGGGCGGCAAAGTGAATATTCCGAAATGTTGCCGGCCCGGATGCCGGAGTGGTTACGGCGCCTTGCCAGCCTGGGGGACCCCCACCCCCTACCCTTTTTGCATAAGAATATGATTCCATGGCGCTTAGGGGGGTAACTATGGCACAAGAATCACATTCTAAAGAGTTTATGGGTGCCGGTTTTAATCGGGACGGTTCTGCGAACCCGCGTCTGATCGCATTACGTTCCTCTCCCTTAGCACTATTGTTTCGGCACGCTCATGGGAGGTACCTATACCCTTACTTAATAAACCTATAACACAGGACTGCCGCCGAGTCCATGGAAATCAATCGGGGAACCCAACCTCGCAACTTAGTTTTAGTACTACGACTTAAACGACTGAACAGTAAAGCTTTAGCCGCACAACTTTTGGTGGGACCTCGGGTTTGAGGAGGCAAGGGTTGCTGGGCGCTAAGCGCCTCCGGGGTATTACTTAGGAAAGGAAAGAGATCATGAAACCCAAGAAGTGGCTCGCTGGAAGTGTGCTCACGGCGCTGGTAGCCGCCCTAACCATAGGCTGCGGCGGCGGGAGCTCCAACTCAACAACACCGATGCAAGCGCAAAGCGGAAGCGTGTTTGTGAATGGCACAGACGCGCCGCTGCCGAGCGTGTTGTCGTTTTTAGTGGACATCACGGGAATCACAGTGTCGAACGGTGGAACTCCGGTATCTGTGTGGAGTGGGACGCAGACGTTGGACTTTGGGCCCGGCTGAATGGTCTGCACACCTTGCTGGACATGAATTCGATCCCGGCGGGAACGTACAACACGGTTACGGTAACGCTGGCGAATCCGCAGATCAACTATCTGAACGTAGCGAATCCGCAGACCACTCCGCCGACGCGGCCGACAATAACGACGTTGAACGGGTCGAGCACGCCGGCGGTGACGCTGACGCAGTCGATGGTGTCGATTACGCTCGCCAGCCCGTTGACGGTGAACGCTGGAGACATCGTTGGTTTGTCGTTCGACTTTGACCTGCGGCAGTCGATCCAAGTGGATAGCAACGGGAACTTCACCGGCGTGGTGAATCCGACGCTGGACTTGAAGGCCATTACACCGAGCGACTCGGACGCGTATATCGATGATTTCATTGCGGGCGTGGTGACACCGAATGCCAGCAGCACGTCGTTTACGATCCAGGGGCCGCACGGACATCAGTTTACGGTGAACGTGAACGATCAGACCGAGTGGGAAAACGGTGAAAGCATGAGCGATCTGACGAGCACGTCCATCGTGGAGCTTTCGGGGACGCTGGACAGAACTTCCGGGGCGATCTTGGCCGACACGGTCGCGATCCTCTCGCAAAACAGCTTCTACACAGGCGGATTGATCACGTTCGTGGATCCGGCGACGGGTGCGGCGAACGATTTCGATCTGTACGTGCGAAGCACGCTGCCGACGGGCACGGGCTTCCAGTCCGGGCAGATCTCGACGATCGATCTAACCGGAAACGAGAACTACTTCATCTACTGGTGGCATAACAAGTTCACTAACCTCCTCTTCAATTCCAGCCTGCTGGTGCCGGGACAGCACGTGAGCGTCGGCGGCCCGTTCAGCAACGGCGCCGTGACGGTCAAGCGCGTGGTGTTGCGGCATGAAGGGCACAATGGCTCGTGGGTCACAGGCAGCACGGACATTGGTGCGGGCACGTTCCAGTTCAACTCGAATGGGTTGGCGGGCGTGCTGTTCAACGGGCCGGTGACGGTGTATTGCACGCCGTTCACGGTGTTCAAGGGCGGGTTGACGGGCCTCGGCAGCCTTACCGGCAGCGCAGCAATTAATTTGCGCGTTGTGGGTCTGGTGCTGAAGGATCCGATCAGCGGGCAGCCGGTGTTCGTGGCGCACAGCGTAGAACAGCTGTCGAACTAAGAATACAAACCCCAACGTCGAAGACAGGTAGTTAGCGACAGGACGGCTACTTCGGAAGTTCGGAGTGGCCGTTTTGTTTTCGTACCTCCCCTGTGGCAATCAACACGTCGCGCCGTCTAAGCGTAGGGCTACGGTTACGCGGTGGGGGCGTTGAAGATGAGGCTGGAGCAGGTGAGGCCGGACTCGGCTTTTTGGAGTTCGGAGATGTCGAGAGGGGCGATGTGGAAGCCGGCGGCTTCGATTCGGGCGCGCGTGCGGGGGAACGACGCGGGGAAGATCACTGTATTGTTGAAGGTGAGAGCATTGGCGGCGTGCGGCTCATCGGGAGCTACGTCGATCCAGTCGTAGCCTGCCAGAGGCGCGGGGTCGAACCAAGCGCGGTTGGCGAGCAGCGTGTTTCGGCCAAGATAGGTGACCGCCGATTTCAGATGCAAGCATCCGCTGACGGGCACGGCGATTACTTTGTACTCGTGTGGGGCAAGGATCGCGGCGAGCTGGCGGATACCTTCCGTGTTGGTGCGGCTGGAGAGGCCAGTGAACAGCTTGCGGCCGATGCGAAGGACGTCGCCGCCCTCCAACGTAGCTGGGGGCGTAACGTATTCGAGCTTGCGAAATTTGGAAAGCGCTTGAGCTAGAGAGACAGCTTCGGCGCGGCGCGATTCCGTGCCGAGCGGGAGAATCACGGCGAGTTCGTCGAGAACCAGGGCGGGATCTTCGACGAACATGGAATCGGGCAGAGCGGGCTCGGCGGGAAGAGAGATGACGCGTGCGCCGAGTTTTTCGAGAAGCTGTTCGTAGGCACGATGCTGCTCGCGGGCAATGGAAAGATCGATAGGCTGGCGCGCGACGAAGGTCAGCTCGCAATCGACCATGCCAGGGCTGACGGCGCGAGTGATGGCGGTGAGCATGGCCCAAAGAAATCCGCAGGGAAGTGTACACGAGTGCCTGCGATCTCCAGGGACCAAAACAACCCGCCCGCTGCAGAAGGCGGCCGCTGCATGAAATGGGCTGAGTCAGCTGCTTAGGCGGCGGGAATTTGCGGCCGGACGAGAACGGCGTCGCGCTTGGCCGGCCCGGATGCTTCCTGCGTCTGCTGGCAGAAGCGATAGGCGGAATACGTCATCTCGAAAGCGGTGTCCCAGGACGCGCCGAGAATAAGGTTGCGTGCCGCCTGTCCCATTTTCTGGAGGCGCTCCGGCCGAAATGCTACCTCGATTACCCGTTGAATGAACTCCGAGTCGGTTTCCGCAATGAATCCGGAGGTTCCATGCACGACAAGGTGCTTGGGTCCGCCCTCCGAGGTGACAATGGCGGGAACGCCCGAGGCGGCTGCCTCCTGGACGACATTCCCGAACGTGTCGGTGCGCGATGGAAAAAGGAAGACGTCCATATTGGCGTAAGCCTCCGCGAGAAACTGGCCGCGCAGGACACCGGTGAAAACGCCGTGCCGCAGGTTGCGCTCGAGCCACGGGCGTTCGTTTCCATCGCCAACAACGAGAATCGAAAAGTTTTTGTGGCCGGCAGCGAGAAGCGCGCGCTCGATGTCCACCAGAAAACGGACGCGTTTCTCCGGCGTGACCCGGCCGACGTAGCCAAGGCGCAGAACGCCATCGTTGACGGAGCGCTGGCGTGGATGGAATTGCTCGCAATCCACGCCGCGAGGCATGAGGAACGCGGGCCGCCCCGTGGAGTCTTGGAGCCAACGGACCTGGCCCGGAGTGGGCGCCAGGGTAACGCGAGCGATGCGATAGAAGCGCAAGAGCGGGAGAAGGGCCGCGCGCTCCGCCCAAGAGGTGACGCCTTCCGAATAGCGAGCGGGAAGGAAGGAGAGCAGTTTCTGCAAACGCCTGGCGGCGAACTGATGCAAATTGGTATGCCACGAAGCTACGAGAGGGATGCGCAAAGTGTGAGCGAGGTAGGCGCCGAGTTGGCCGAATTCCCCGGGGCTGGTTACGTGGATCACATCGGGCCGAAATTGAGCGAGGGCACGGCGAACTTCGTCCTGATGGCGCCAGAGAAACAAGTCGTAGCGCAAGTCGCGCTCGATGCCAAAGCTGGCCCAACTGCGCGGCAATTCCAGGCGGGTGACGCTGCCGTCGGCGAATTGTGCGAGGCGCGGTCCTCCCAGGACGCTCAGGAAGGGGCGTGCGCGGCGTTTTGCGAACTCGACGAGTTGGCGCGCGGTAAGTGCGACGCCGTTAATCTCGTGAAAGGTCTCGCAAAAGAGAGCGACGCGCGGCTGCGAGGTCATAAGCCGCCCTCTTCGTTGCCGAGGAACGCCAGGCGCACGGCGGGGCGCACCTGCGGGCTGACGAGAAACGCCATGATCCAGCGGAATTTGTCCACGACGCGCTGAAAACGCGTGCCCATGAAATCGGAGAGAGGGCGGGGCGAGCCATCGGCTCGGTCGATGAAGACGCGCGTCATCCAGTGAGCTCGCCCAAATTCGCCGGGGGCGTCGCTCAGCGCATGCCAAGCGCTTTCCAGCAAACGGTGGCGAAGCGGCTCGAAATACTGGGGCATGAGAACGATGTGGCTGCGGCGCTCAAGGCGAATCTCATCGACAAAATCAGCGAAGGTGGCGGCGGCGGTTAGATTCAGCACGGCGTTGGGCTCGCAACCGTGACGGTCTCCACCGGACACGACGGGCAGATCCGTGATTTCGCTGAGTTTCAGGATTTGCTGGTTTTCGTTGCGAGAACGAAGGCCGTTGAGTTCGAGCGCGTGCAGGAGATGCCCATATTTCTGCAGGAAGATCGCGAGAGAGTCGCGATGCTGCTCCGGGCCGACGCTTTCTGCATCCCAGTAGGGATGATTCAAGACCAGAAGCACGGAGGGCTCGGCGTTCAGCTCGTGAAGCAACTGGCGCAGAAGCTCGGGGCGCGGATTGGCAGTGAAACGCGCCAGCTCTTCTATCCAGACGGTGGCCCGAGTGACCGGAAGATTGTGCACTCCCAGGTGGAACACCGTTTGATCGTAGGGAACGCTCCATTCCACAGAAACCGGAACGCGCGAGGTGCGCTCCAGCATATGGAGATGCAGGCCGGCTTCGATGTTGTCGTGATCGGACAGCGAAACCAGCGCCCGCAGACCGAGCAGCTCCTCCACCTGGCGCTGCTCCAGGTCGAATGCTTCCCGCGGCGAGAGCGGCGGCGTCCAATAGATCTTGCGGAAATCGATGGTGCGGCCGGCGTAGAGATGCAAGCGTCCGATTTCGCGCTCGATGATGTACGAGGCGACCGGTATCTTGGAAATATATCCAGGCAGACGGCCAAGATATTCCCGGGAATGCATGGTGTGGCTGTGAAGGGATACGCCAGAACGAAACTCCCCGGCAACTTGCCGGGATTGATCGTGCTTTAGGACGAGAGTCGGGCCACTCTGCATCACACGCTCCATACGGCGTTTTTTTTACGCTAAGGAGTGCGTGTTACCGTTAGATGACGCCAGGGTCAAGATTCGCTCGCGCGGTGATTCATAGGACACAGAACGAGGGTCACGGGGCCCCAAACGAGCACACTTCGGAGGTGTCCCCATCGGAAACGGACGCGGGTGGGGCGGATTCATTGCGGAATCCTTTCCGGAGTGACCAAGCGTGAAACCGATCGTAGAGCTGGAAATAGTTTGAAGTGACACGCGTCCAAGAGAATTCTTCCGCCGTCCGGCGAGCCTTCTCGATCTTCCAGCGGTAAATCGCGCAGTCGGCATGAACGCTTTGAACGGCACTAGCAAAGGCGGCGGGTGTGTTCTCAGCGAGCCACGCGTTTTCTGCGTTGGCGTAGGTGAGTACACCGCCGGAAGCGGGTGCAACCAGTGGTAAGCCAGCCGCCATGGCCTCGAGAGGCGCGATACCGAAAGGCTCTCGAGGATTTGGGTGAATGAAAACCTCAGCAGCGTGGTAGAGCGCTCCGAGATCTTCGCGGTGACAATGGCCGAGGAACAAGCTGCGCCCCGGCGCGAGATTTTCCAGGGAATGGCGCAACTCACCGGCGAGCGGCCCGTCACCGACGATAATGAGGCGATAGTCAAAGTGCGGGTGTTCGGCCAGCTTCGCCAGCACGGGCGGCAGCACCAAGAGATTTTTTTCCTTCGACAATCGGCCGGCATACAGCAGCAGCGCGGTCCTTTCACCGCCCCCGACGCGGCGCAGGAGTTCTTGACGCACGCCGCTCCCGACGTGGGGACCGCTGAAGGCCTCGAAGTCGACGCCCATGGGACAAACGTGGAGGCGGCCGCGCAGGCGCTCGGGAAGAAGGCGGCGGACTTCCGCGGCGATGTAATCGGAGGCGGCGATATGAAAATCGAATCGCGGAACGTAGCACGAACGCATGTAGCGTTCACAGGCGCGCCGGGCCGCCCAGCCGGCGCTGATGTAGGTGCGCATATTGTCGTCCAGCCGCTCGCAGGTGAGGCCCACAATCACCGGCACCGGTACGCCGGGAATCCATCTGCGGCGCAGAACGCCGGACAGATACAGAAGCCAAAACTTGTCGCACACCTCGACGAGATCGGGGCGCTCGGCAGCCAGAATGCGGCGCAGCGGGCTGTCGTAACGCCACGCGTAGGTATGCGGCAGCATCCAGCGGTAGCGGGAATCGAGGACGGGCACGCGGGGCGCGGCGACGTGGTAAATGCGTCCGAATTCGCCAACTTCCTTGATGGAGGTCTTCGGGCCGGGCACCACGAGGCGCACGAAACGCCGATGCCGATTGGCAGCGTCGAGCAGGGCATTGTAGAAAGTTCGGATGCCGCCCGAAGCGGGATGATAGGAATTCGTGATGTGCAGGGTCTTAATGGCCATGAGGGCGGCCGGAATCAGAATTACGCGATGCTTTACGAATCAAATAGCGCGGGAGCCAGGTCACGAAATCGACGGCGAGCCGGGGAAGGCGCCGCAAGTCCCTTCCCAGCGAATGACGGCCGTGGCCGACGATGAGAGCGCCGCGGCGCATCACATAGAAATTGAACAAGGTCGAGAAGGCAGTGAGGATCATCGAGGCAAGAATGCTGGGAAGCAGTTTTTGGGTGCCGCGCATCCAGTGAATAAGCAGCTCGATGGAATGATTGGCGACCGGCAGGAGGACCATGACGGTGAGCGCGGCCGCCCAGGAAGGCTCAGCCTCGCGGAATGCCTCAGTAAGCGCGCCGTAGAAACCCGAGGTTACACCTCGAAAAACGAGTTCCGTCTTCATGGCCGCGACGGCTGCAGGCAGGCCGGCGGAAAGGTTGGTGGCGAAAAACAGGGCCGCCCGCAAAATGGAACTGAGCAGGGCCGATTTCCAGTTCCAACGGTGCAAGAGATATTTTACCGGCTCGCGCAGGAGGAGGAGGAATGCTTGTCTTACGGTGATACGATTGGCAGCGGGCAAATCTCGGATGGAACGCGCCGCGGGCGGCGCGCATGCCTGCGATGTGGAGAGTGGCACGGTTTAGCTTGCGATGCGGCGTTGTAACACGTTATTACGAAAACATTTTTCTTATTTCAATTTTCCGTCAATCCTGCGTAACAACTCCGGTGTAGGCTGGCAACCACGGTGAACAAAGCGTTCCGCACATCGATGCGCTGCAGAGTCCCCCTCCCGTGAGCAGCCCGTATCGATTTCCCGCGCTTCTCGCGTTCCTTTGCGTTCTCCTCCCGCAATCAGCAAGAACCACTGCCGCCGATCGCGCTCCGATCATGGAAGCGCTTGGTTGGGTGCGCAGCGCTCCTCGCGACGTCGTGGAATTCGACTATGTGATGACAGCGCGCATGCGGCTGCTGTTCTTCTGGGCTGGAAAGGATGACGTCGGTGGCGGCTACATCCGGCGGGGGATCTCCAAAGACGATCCGCGGCAGGAACTTCTTCAGGTGCTGTTCGGGTCCGATCCGGCCAAAGCGCCACGTGCCATCAACCGGTGGGGCGCAGGTACGGAAGTCGTGTGGCACAAGGACCCGGCGAGCGATCCCGCAAAAGGCGATGACGTAGTGGCGAGCGCCTTCTTTGGATTCATGAAGTCGTCGAGAGGGAAATCTGTGTCTGAAATGCAGGAGGAGCTCAGAGAGGAAAAAGATCGAGGTGAACATCAATTCACCGGGATTCTCAGCCGCGTGGAAACCGGGCGAGCTATTTCGCTGGTCGTGCCGCTGGCATCGAACGAGGACTACAACCTGCACCAATATGCCGAGGCAGAGCCGGTAATGCTGGAAAAACTGAGCGCCTCGGACCGTCCGGCGCGCATTCTGGATAATGCATCCGGCTGCCCCCGAGCCGGCGAATTCCTGGGCGCCGTCTCGCAACTGGCGGATGGAGTTGTGGAGGGTGGCAAAGCGCCACGGTCGCTGTGTTACGTGTACGACGCCCAGGTGAACACGCTGATGCTCGAACACGTCGAGCCGATACAGAAATTGGATGTGAAAGTGAATTCGTCGAAAGGTGGAACGCTGACGGAGAAAACCTACGACGAACTTCTCCAAGCCGACTTCGTTTCATCCCATCAAGCAACAGGGAAGCGCGTTTACTTCACGATTTTGCTGGGGACACAGGGCGCTTTGCGGGGCGTGCCGGTGCAAATCCGCTATCAGCCCAATTGGTGGTTTCAAGTGGTGCTGAATCTGCTGCCGAAAACGACGCCGCAGGGATGAGAGACCGACAAAAAGCACGCGGCCAGAATCAGAGCCAGCCGGAACCCGGTGCAAAATGACCGATCCAAAGTCTGGTGATGCCTGCGCCGAGCAGCATTCCCGCAAGGATCAAAACAATTACGCCCACGGTGATCCAGATGTCTGATTTTTGTGCCGCCGAGATGCTCTTGCTCGCATGCGCTTTCCCATTGGGACTACTGGGCACCGCCGCCGGTGTGAGCGGAAGATCGGCAAACTCCAGCTGCACGATCAGACAGTAGCCTTTCCGCGGAACAGTCTCGATGTATAGGGGCTGTTCGGAGGAGTCGCCCAAGGCCTGCCGCAGTTTGTTCACCGTGGTGTTGACGTTCGCATCGTAATTGACATGCGTGTCCGCAGGCCACAAGCGCATCCGAAGCTCCTCGCGCGTGACGACCTGTCCCTGCTTTTCGATCAGCGCCAACAAAACCTTATAAACTTTTCCCTGAAGCCTCAGCCGGGAACCACCCTTGGTAACTTCCTGGCGCTGCTGGTCGACCTGGAACGGGCCAAAGCGGATGTACCGCGAGGTCAATGGAAGCGTGCGGCCGGGTCCGGCGGCCGTTTCAGGTTCCAGCATTGAACTTAGTTCTGAGCCCATACACCCCACCCATACCGGGGTAGACGTGCAAAACTCGCAAGCGTTTTCCGTAAGTACGAAAGTTTGAGGGGGAAAGTTTCAATTTAGAGACTACGCCGGGCGGCAGGTTCTACAGAATCGCGGACGAGTCTAAAGAAAGGGTAGGGATTAGAGTTCATTTGCAGGGCCGATGTAATCCCGCCAATCGGCTGAAAATTCTGTACTTACGTCCTACCTGACCCCGCAAGTAATAAACAATATAGATAGAAGTTTCTTCAGCTGGGACTTTCCTCTTGCCAAACCTATCGCGAGGTCGGGTGCTTCAGTCAAGGCTTGACCGATGGCGGCAAGACCTGGCGCATGGAGTGGAGTACGACTTCAAGTACGGCGCGCCCGCCGGATCCATGGCTACGCAGCTTTACTTGACGGCTGCAGCCTGCGCCGCGGCGTTGGGTAGAACCGAAATCTCCACGCTGGAGGGATAGCGCTTTGAGCGATACACGCGCTGCGTGGCCTTCTGATAGTCGCTTTCCTTGGCCTCGAAAATGTTGGGCACAAATTTCTGCGGATTGCGGTCATACAGAGGAAACCAGGTGCTTTGCACCTGCACCATGATGCGATGCCCCTTCTTGAAGACGTGGTCCGCGGTGTGCAGATCGATCGTGAAGGGCGTGACCTCACCAGGAGTAATCGCTTCCGGCTTCTCGAACGAATTGCGGAAGCGGCCCCGGAATATTTCGTCGGAGATCATCAGCTCGTAACCCGAGAGCTTCCAGTTCTGCGGATATTTTTCGGGGTAGACGTCGATCAACTTGACGATCCAATCGCTGTCGCTGCCGGTGGTTGAAGCGAAGATCTTGGCAGTGACCTGTCCAGCGAGCGTCACGTCGTCCGCAAGCTCGTCGGTCTCCCACGTCAGCACATCCGGACGCTGATCGACGAAACGCTGATCCTGCACCAGCCAGGTGTACCAGCTGCCGGGATGGTCTTCCGGGTAGGTCATGTCCACCGGCCGATGGCGATAGGGAACCGGATGGGCGGGATCGCTGAAATACGTATCGGAGGCCTCGGACGCCGTGGTTTGCGGAGTGTCAAAAGAAAGTTTGCCGTCTTCGCGAAAATAGAGATTGCGCGTGGCCGCTTCGCGCGGCGGCCAGGAGTCAAAAGAGGTCCAAGTGTCGCTGCCGGTCTGGAAAAGCAGGGCTTCCTTCAGCGGGAGCTTGCCTTTGTCCTTCAACCAAAACGCAAACCAGGGAGCCTCGATGTTCTGGCGAAAATAGACGCCGGTATCGCTGCCGAAGGGAATGTCGCCGAGAGCGGCGCCGGTGCCGTGTCCCCAGCCGCCGTGATTCCAGGGTCCCGCAACAAGATAGTTCAAGTTTTTCTTGTCCAACTTTTCGAGCCGCTGATAGGTTGCCATCGGCCCGTAAAAATCCTCCTGATCCCACCAGCCCGCGACGTTGAGGTTTGGAACGGTCGGCTCTTTCAAGCCGTAAGCCACGGCATGATGCTTCCAGAATTCATCGTAGTTGGGATGCGCGATGAAATCGTTCCAAGTGGGAATCGCACCGTGAAAATATTTTGCATTGGCATTGGAAAGAACGCCCAAGCTCAGGTACCACTCGTATACGTCGAAGCGATCGAACGGAAAACTGTAATTCTCATTGCTCTCTTCCAGCAGCGGCGTGTACTCAAACGCATAGCTCAGGCGAAACGCGCCATTGTGAAAGAAATCGTCGCCGAGAAAAGTATCGCCCATGCAAGCCTGCTCGGACGCGGCTTTCAGCGCAGGGTGCGGGTTGACCATTCCCATGGTGACCAGAAATCCATCGTAGGAAATGCCGTCGAGCCCGACGCGGCCATTGTTGTGCGGCACGTTCTTGATCAGCCAGTCGATCGTGTCGTAGGTGTCCGTGCTTTCGTCGACGGCTTTCGCATCGCCGGGATCGTGCACCGGCCGCAACATCAGGAATTTTCCTTCGGACCCGTAGCGGCCGCGAATGTCTTGAAACACGAAGATGTAGCCGTCGGACATCATCGCGTCGTAGCGGCTCAGCATGCGGGTGTAGCCCTTGTTAACGTCGGAAATGCCGTAGGGTGTGCGCTCAAAGAGCATCGGCAAAGGCTCGCTGGCGTTTTTGGGCGTGTAGATTTCGGTGTGCAGTTTTACGCCATCGCGCGCGGTGATCATCACTTCGCGCTTCTCGAAGAGTTCCGTGTAGTCGCGCGACTTGCGCTGCTGGGCGTGGCCCGCAACGGGCGCGCACACGACGGCCGCGACGGCCAATAGCGGCAGAATGCTGCCGCGAAAGCAATGATTGAGGCGCATGGATCTCCCGAAAGCTGCGGCTTCACCGGCAATTGAAAAACGAGAATAGCACAGGAATGGCGGCTGGATTCCCGGCTCATTTGCCCGCGGCCGCAGGCAAAAGCGAAATCGCAACGCTGGAAGGATATTCGCTGGAGCGATAGATGCGCTGCGTCGCGATCTGGAAATCCGACTCTTTCGCATCGAAAATGTTGGGCACGAACTTCTGCGGGTTGCGGTCGATCACCGGAAACCAGGTGCTTTGCACCTGCACCATGATGCGGTGGCCTTTTTTGAAAACGTGGTTCGCGGTGTGCAGATCGATCGTGAATGGCGTCACGACACCCGCCGCGATGGGCTCCGGTTTTTCAAACGAGTTGCGGAATCGCCCGCGGAACACCTCATCCGCAACCATCAGCTCGTAGCCCGATAGTTTCCAGTCCTGCGGATACTTCTCCGGATAGACGTCAATGAGTTTGACGATCCAGTCGCTGTCCGTGCCCGTCGTCGAAGCGAAGAGTTTCGCTGTCACTTGGCCCGCGAGCACAACATCTTCGTTCAGCGTTTCGGTCTGCCACGTCAGAACATCGGGGCGCCGATCGACAAAGCGCTGGTCCTGGAGCAGCCACGTGGGCCACCCGCCTGGGTGATCTTCCGGGTAGGTCATATCGATCGGACGGTGACGATAGGGAACGGGATGCGCCGGATCACTGACGTAGCTGTCAAAAAACTGCTCGCCTGCCAACTGCGGCGAGTCGAAAGAAAGTTTGCCGTCTTCATGGAAGTAAAGATTACGGGTCTGTGCTTCGCGCGGCGGCCAGGAATCAAACGAGGTCCAGGTGTCGCTCCCGCTTTGAAACAGCAGCGCCTCTTTAAGCGGTAGCGCACCCTTGTCCTTCAGCCAATAAGCGAACCAAGGCGCTTCAATCTCTTGGCGAAAATAGAACGCAGTGTCGCTGCCGAACGGAATTTCGCACAGCGAACTACCCTCTCCGCGGGCCCACCCGCCGTGATTCCACGGACCCACGACCAGGTAGTTCAGGTGATTCGGATCGTTCTTTTCCAGAAGTTCATAGATTTTCATCGGGCCATAGAAATCTTCCTGATCCCACCAGCCCGCGACGTTGAGATTCGGCACCTTCGGTTTGGTCAGCAGGTACGGCATCGCCTCCTGCTTCCAAAATGCGTCGTAGTTGGGATGCGCGACGAAGTCGTTCCACGTCGGCAGCGATCCGTGAATGTAGTTCTTATTCGCGTTGGAAAGCGCGCCGAGCCGCAGATACCACTCGTAGGTGTCGAAGCGATCGAACTGAAACGCGAAGTTGGTCTTGCCGGTTTCCATCATCGTGGAGTACTCGAATCCGTAGCTGAGTCGAAACGCACCGTGATGATGAAAATCGTCACCCAAAAACATGTCCGCCGGCGAGGCTTGCTCGGAGACGGCTTTGAGCGCCGGATGCGGCTCCAGCATCCCCATCACCGTGAGCCATCCGCCGTAGGAGATTCCCAGCAGACCGACGCGGCCGTTGTTGTGCGGCACGTTTTTCACCAGCCAGTCGATGCTGTCGTAGGTGTCCGTGCCTTCGTCGATGGCTTTCGCGTCCTTCGGATCGCGCACCGGCCGTTGCATCACGAACGTGCCTTCGGAGCCGTAGCGGCCGCGAATGTCTTGAAAAACGAAAATGTATCCGTCGGGAATCATCTCCGCGTAGCGCTCAAGTTTGCGGGAATATCCCTTTTCATCGTCGTGCAAGCCGTACGGCGTGCGCTCGAAAACGATGGGCAGCGGCTCGCTGGCGCCCTTCGGCGCGTAGATTTCCGTGTGCAGCTTGACGCCATCGCGAGCGGAAATCATCACCTCGGTCTTGTCAAAAGATTTGGAATAGTCGACGCGCGGTTCCTCGGCAGCGCGCAGCGGCGCAACGAGAAACAACCCTGCGACAGCGAGGAGATACCTGCTTCCGAGCGACACATGCTTCGAGTGCATGAAGAGTCCGCCTTATTGGGCGATCGGCCCTGTGTGAATGCCGTCTTTCAGATCGAAGATCGCGCCGACGGTGCCCACAACGCAGGTATGCCGGTTCAGTCCGAGGCGTTGCCGCAGCTGATAGACGGTCTCGATGCCGGTGCAATGCGCCCCAAGAATCTGCGCAGTCTGAAATTCCTTCAGTTTGTCCGCCGTCCAATCGATCTGCTCGTCTTTCGCGTTGTAGAGATGAAATCCGCCGATCGCGGCATCCACGGGCGCAGGCCGAATGAACTTTCGCGCGTATTCCAACGTGTTGATGATGCCGGCATGCCCGCAGCCGGCCAGCAGCACGAGTCCGCGCGAGGTGTTGAACACCAGCGATTGATCTTCCGGCAGATTGTCTTCCACCCAGCCGTCGCCGGTTGCCACCTCGATGCCTTTGGAGTAGTTCTTTTCGGGATAAACGCGCGGCACGGGCCCTGTCAGCCATACGCCGGGCATGATTTCTTCCGGTTGGTCGTGCACGATAAATTTTCCGCCCGTCGCCTCGTACTCTTTTTTCATCGCGATCATCGGATTGGTGTCGCGCCCTCGGCGCTCGAGAAAAATGCCCTTGCCGACATGCACGCGGGAGAATGCCGCTGGATTTCCTTTGGCGAATTCGCGGCGCAAAGTCATCAGGCCGGTCGTATGGTCGGCGTGAAAGTGACTGAGAATGACGTCCTGCACGTCGCTGAGATCAACCTTCAGCTCCTTCGCATTTTCCAGGACGGTAGTGGGACGAGCGCCAGTATCGAAAAGAATTTTCTTCCCGTCCGCTTCCACCAAGGCGGCGAAACCCCATTCGCCGATGCCTTCATCGGCCAGCATCGTCGACAGGATTGTGACCTTCAGGGACTGGAGTTCCGCGGGAGTTTTTGCTGGTGCAGGCGGCGGCTGAGTCTGCGCGAAAGCGCTCCCGGCGCCGGCCAAGGCCAACGCGATCACCGCAATCGCCGCAAGAAGCGGGCGCAAACCTCTCACTGGGGAACTCCTCGCTTCAGCAATCTTCGACGAAGCGCAACTTAGCACACAGACTCACTGGCCGCAATTCGCCGCGTCTGGTAAACTATGTGTGCTCGACCGCACCTGAGAATACGAGGAGATCCGTACGGGCTGCTGGTTGTCTCAGCAGCTATTTTTGTCTTTATCAGACATTACCCGCGCGACCGCCAGCCAACGGCAACGCCATGAGTCAAAACATTCGCAACATCGCCATCATCGCGCACGTCGACCACGGCAAGACCACGCTGGTCGACGCCATGCTGCGCCAGAGCGGAATCTTCCGCGCCAACCAGGAACTCGTCGAGCGCGTGATGGACTCCAACGATTTGGAGCGCGAGCGCGGCATCACCATTCTCGCCAAGAACACCGCGCTGTTTTTCCACGACACGAAAATCAACATCGTGGACACGCCGGGCCACAGCGACTTTGGCGGCGAAGTGGAACGCGCGCTGCGCATGGTCGATGGCGTGGTGTTGCTGGTCGATGCGAGCGAAGGCCCGCTCCCGCAGACGCGTTACGTGCTGCAGAAGGCGCTCGCCGCCAAGCTGCCGCCAGTGATCGTGCTGAACAAGATCGACCGCGCCGATGCGCGGCCGGCGGAAGTCCTCGATGAAATCTACGATCTGTTCATCGATCTCGATGCGACCGAGGACCAGCTCGATTTCCCGGTCGTCTACACCAACGCACGCGACGGCGTGGCGCATCGCAAACCCGGCGACGGCTCGAAAGATTTGCTGCCGCTCCTTGAGACGATCGTCAAGTCCATTCCGGCCCCGCCTGGCGACCCCGAGGGCGTGTTGCAAATTCAAGTGATGAACCTGGATTACAGCGAGTTTCTGGGGCGCATCGCCATCGGCCGCGTCTTCAACGGCACGATTCGCCGCGGTTCCGACGTCGGCATCAGCAAGTTGAACGGAGCGCTGACGTCCACTCGCATCACCAAGCTCTACACGTTTCGCGGTCTCGAGCGCGACGAAGCCGAAAGCGTCGTTGCCGGCGACCTCGTAGCCATCGCCGGAGTCGAAGGTATCCAGATCGGCGAGAGCATTACCGATCTCAGCGCACCCGCACCTCTCGAGCCTTTGCTGATCGACGAGCCGACGCTGGCGATGATTTTCACCGTAAACAGCAGCCCGCTCTCCGGCAAAGAAGGCAGCTACCTGACGTCCCGCGACCTGCGCGACCGCTTGCAGAAGGAACTGCTCACGAATGTCTCCATTCGCGTGGAGGACACGGACACTCCGGAATCGTTCCGCGTGCTGGGTCGCGGCGAACTGCAGCTCGCGATTCTGATCGAGACGATGCGCCGCGAGGGCTTCGAGTTGATGGTTGGCAAGCCCGAAATCGTGGTGCGCACAGAGAAAGGCCGCAAGCTGGAGCCGCTCGAACGCCTGGTGATCGACGTGCCGGAGAGTTTCATCGGAATCATCCTGGAAACGCTGGGCACCCGCCGCGGCGAAATGCTCAAGATGAGCAATCACAACTCCGGCCGCGTGCGCATGGATTTCAAAATCCCCTCGCGCGGGCTGATCGGCTTGCGCAGCCAATTGCTGACGGACACTCGTGGCACCGCCCTGATTCACTCGATCTTCGACGGCTGGACCGACTACGCCGGCGAGATGGCGCTGCGCCCCACCGGCGCACTGGTAGCAGACCGCTCCGGCCCATCGACCGCATTCGCGCTGTGGAACATTCAGGAACGCGGCGAGCTCTTCATCGGTCCGGCCATCGATGTCTACGAAGGCATGATCATCGGTGAAAATTCCCGCGAGCAAGATATGGACGTGAACGTCACCAAGGAAAAGAAGCAGACCAACATGCGCTCGTCCAGCGCCGACGAAGCCATTCGGCTGATCCCGCATCGGGAATTGAGCCTCGAGCAGGCCATCGAGTTCATTGCCGACGATGAGTTCGTCGAAATCACGCCCAAATCGATCCGCTTGCGCAAGAAAGTCCTGCAAGCCAACAAGCGCCCCCGCCGCTGGCAGGAAATTCGCGCCAGCCACGAAACCGCTCGCTGACCTCCGCTCTCATCAACAACTAGCAGACGCCGCTTGGTTTCGGCACAGTTCCCGATTCTTGTGTGGGCGAGACTTGCGGAGTTGGCACCGTATAGGGCGTAAAACCTCCCAGATTGGACACGCATTGCTGAATGATTTGCGCAACCGCTGGAATCGTTGCCGGCAGGTTCGGAATCGACGTATCCGGCGCCTTGAAATTCAGCGCGCTCGTCAGATCGTCCACCACCGAGCGGCGCCAGGCGCTCAAGTGGGGACCTCTGCTCCGAATCGCGTCTCCAGAAATCGCAATACCGAAGTGTGATCGAACAAGTCGGACGACACGAATCCTCCGCGGCTGAATGGAGAGATCACCAGCATCGGGACGCGAAAACCCAAGCCGATTGGGCCCGATATCGCGGGGCTGCCCACCACCGTCGGGTCCGGGACTGCGGGCGCGGTCACGTACTCGCCGGGCGTCCCCGGTGGCGCCGTCATCGGCGGGACATGGTCGAAAAATCCGCCGTTCTCGTCAAAGGTGACCAGCAGAAGCGTCTTCGCCCACAGCGCCGGAATCGCGGTTAACCCACCGATGATCAGCGAAAGAATGTTCTCACCAAACAGCGACGGCGAAGGGGGTGATCCGACGTGAGCTCGGAGCCCACCACCCAGGACACTTGCGGCAAATTTCCCGGCGCCACGTCGGCCAAAAAATCCACCGGAAACTGGGGTCCGAAGGCGTTCTGGTGCAGTGGCGACGTCGGATCCTGAAAATTCTGGAAGTACGACAGCACGTTGTCTGAAAGCAGTCCGTTCAACAGCGTCGCGTCCGGAGTGGAATACACTTTCCACGAAATACCGCGCGCTTGAAGCTGCTCGGGCATCGTTGTGTACGTCAACCGCCCGTAGAACGAGCTGCGATTGGTGACGATTGTCTGCAGCAGCGGCCCGCCGTTTTTTCCGTCGGGGTCAAGAGAAGTCGCCATCGTGTAGAGCCGGTTCGGGTCGGTGGGGCCCATCACCGAGCAAAAGTAGTTGTCGCAGATCGTAAAGGCGTCGGCCACGGCGTAGTAATAAGGAATGTCCGCGCGGTTGTAGTAGCCCATGGCCAGCACGGCGTCATTGGAATTGATCGGCAAGCGCGACGTCACGAATCCATCCATCGCGCCGTTGTCCCGGCTCTGATGCTGCGGCACCCAATCGTGCGTGATGTCGTGCGTGCATGCCGCATTCGTCGTGGACGTATCCAGATGAAATGGCAACAACGTGGCTACCGGTGAGTTCGTGGTGTTCGCGGGGTCCGGCTGCTGAAACGCGATGCTCTGATCCGAAAATCCACGCACGCCGCGATAGCTCCCGAAATAATGATCGAAGGACCGGTTTTCCTGGATGAAAATCACGACGTGCTCAATGTCCGTCAGTGTCGAACATGCCGCTGGAACCGATGGAGAGCCGGCAGAGCCCCCGCCGCAGCCGTGCAAGGTCAGAGCTGCGAGTTCGGTCGCAGCCGCTCCAACCCCAAGCTTCAGCATTTCACGTCGAGTGAGCTCCAGCATATGTTCCTATTTGGATGTCTTCGCCGTGGGAAAGGTGGGCTCGATGATTTCTCACATAGCGCCGCGTTGCCTGTGCTTTGCGAGGCAGTATTCGTTCTGTATCCTGGGTGACCAACAGGCGCTCGCAAATTGCGCAAGATCCGAGCCCGAATTCCCGGCTTAGCCCTCGATCGTGACTCCAAAATATTCTTCTTGACACTATGGCGAGACACGATATAGTGTGACACGACATACAAACTGGCTCCGCCGGAGGAACGACGACGCATGGCCCCGAAAACTCCTGCATCCGAAGCGAACGCGCCGCTCACCCCGGCAATGTTCCACGTGCTCCTGGCCCTCGCGGGCGATGATCTTCACGGCTACGCCATCCTGAAAGAAGTGGCCCTGCGCACCGGCGGCGAAGTGCAGCTGAGCACCGGCACGCTCTACGGAATCATCAAGCGCTTGTTGAACGACGGGCTGATTGTGGAGCGCCGTGAACGTCCCGCGGCACGCAATGACGATGAGCGCAGGCGCTACTACCGGCTGACCCCGAAAGGCCGCGATGTGGCCGCCGCGGAGGCAGCCAGGCTCGAGAAAGTGGTCGCGCTGGCCCGCGCGCGCCACCTGCTGAAAAGATCTCAACCGGCATAAGCCGGCCGGACATTTTCATAGCGAGTGATCTCCGCGGCAACGGCCGCGGGAGGCCAACATGAGCGACTCAACGCCACGGGCAACCCGTCGTTTTCGCATGCTGCTGCGCCTGCTGCCGGCGGAATTTCGCGGCGACTTCGGCCCGGAGATGGAGCAAGTCTTTGCCGAGCAGCGCGCGGAAGCGGCGCGCCGCGGGGACAAAATGAGCATCTGGCGGCTGTGGTGGGAAACGGCGAAGGGCATCTTCACCACGGCGCCGCGCGAGCATCTCTCCATGCTGCGGCAGGATTCCAGCTTCGCGCTGCGCATGATGCGCAAGAACCTCGGCTTCACGATTGCCGCGATCGTCGTCCTTGGCCTGGGGATCGGCGCAAACACCGCGATCTTCAGCGTCGTCAACGCAGTCTTGCTGAAACCCCTGCCCTACGAACACGGCGAGCGTCTGCTGATGCTGCGCCAGCACACGCAGCAGGGCGGCGTGCTCGAACATGCTTCTGTGCCCGAGCTCAACGACTACCGCCGGCAAAATCGCAGCCTCGACGCAGTCGTCGAATACCACAACATGCAATTCATCCTGCTCGGCCGGAGCGAGCCGGAACGCGTGGAAACCGGCGTGGTCTCCTGGAATTTCTTCGATGTGTTCGGCGTGAAACCCCTGGCTGGCCGGATGTTTGAGCCCAACGACGAAAAGCCCGGCGCGCCGGCGGTTCTGCTGCTCAGCTTTGAATACTGGGAGCGCAGTTTCGGCGGCGACCCGGCCGTCGTCGGCAAAACATTCCGCATGAACGACAAGCCTCATACCGTGATCGGTGTCTTGCCGCCCCTTCCGCAATATCCGCAGGAAAACGACGTCTACATGCCCTCCGTGGCGTGTCCTTTCCGCTCCGATCCCCAGCTCATCGCCAACCGCCAGGGACACATGCTGCGAATGTTTGGCCGGATGAAGCCGGGCGTCAAGCCCGCGCAGGCCGAAGCCGATCTCTCCGCGGTCGCGGCCTCGATGCAACGCGAGTATCCCGACGACTATCCGAAGGACGCCAACCTGAGAGTCGAAGTCACGGCGCTGAAAACGGAACTGACGCGCGACGTGAAGCCAACCATGCTGTTGCTGCTGGCCGCGGCGGGCTTCGTGCTCCTCATCGCCTGCGCCAACGTCGCCAATCTCAATTTGGCGCGCATGGTGCGCAGAGAGCGCGAGCTTGGCGTGCGCACCGCGATGGGTGCCAACCGCGTGCGGTTATTCCGCCAGTTGCTGACGGAGAGTTTTTTGCTCGCGCTTGGCGGTGGATTGCTCGGTTTACTCCTGGCGACGAGCGGCCTCCAATTGCTGACGGCGTACGTCGCGCGATTCACGCCGCGCGCGCACGAGATTCAGGTCGACGCCCAAGTGCTGCTCTTCACGCTGGTGGTCGCCGGCCTCGTCAGCGTTTTGACGGGCACCGCGCCGGCGCTGGCCCGCCGCGCAAACCTGGTCACCACGTTGAAGGAAGGCGGAACGCAAGCCACGCTTGGCACGTCTCGCAGCAAAACCCGCAGCGCGCTGATCGTCGCCCAGGTGGCGGTCTCCTTCCTTCTGTTGATCGGCGCGGGCTTGACCGTGCGCAGTCTGATCAACTTACAGCGCGTGAACGCCGGATTTTGGCCGGAAAATGTTTTGACGGTGCAAATCAGCCTGGACTTTGACAGGTACATGGGCAAAACTACGGACATCTCCAACCAAAAGATGCTCGGCTTCTCCGATTCGCTCCTCGAGAAAATCCAAACGATGCCGCAAGTGACGTCCGCCGCGATGTCCGGCGAGTTCCCTCTCGACAAGTCGCCCGCTGCCAACGGTCAGTACCTGATCGAAGGCCGGCAAGGTGACGCCTCAGACGCCAAGCCGACAGCGGAATTCAACGTCGTGACTCCCGACTATTTCCGTACGCTTGGAATACCCATTTTCAGCGGCAGAACCTTCGACGGCCGCGATCGCCCCGACAAACCGCTCGTTGCCGTCGTGAACGAGTCGCTGGCGCAGCATCATTGGCACGGTCAGGACCCGGTCGGGCAGCGTATCTCGTTCGACGAAGGCAAGACGTGGACGCAGATCGTCGGAGTCATCGGCGACGTGCGAGAGCGCGGGCTCGATCAGGCGCCCGCCGATTTCATCTACCTTCCCTACGCCCAATACCCGCAGACGACGCCCAGCCTCATCGCCAGAACGCAAGGCGACCCGATGAACATCGCGCGCGCAGCGGTCCAACACTTATATGAAGTCGATCCGAATCAGCCGGCCGGGCACATTCAATCGCTCGAACAAGTCCGTGCCGATTCCATCGCCGCGCCGCGCCTCACCGCGAACCTGCTCGGTTTGTTCGCGCTGCTGGCGCTGGCCATTGCTGCTGCAGGAATCGGCGGTGTGATGGCGCTATCCGTCAGCCAGCGAATCCACGAAATCGGCGTGCGCATGGCCATCGGCGCGCGTCCGGTGGAAATCGTGCTCATGATCCTTCGGCAAGGAATGCTGCTGGCGCTCGTAGGCGTCGCATTGGGCGTGGCGGGCGCCTTTGCGCTCACAAACGCGGTGAAGAGCTTATTGTTTGGTGTCACGCCGACCGACCCGATGACGTTTAGCGGCGTCGCGGCGGTGCTGGTGGCCGCAGCCTTCGCCGCCTGCTACATTCCCGCGAGGCGCGCCGCACAAGTCGACCCGCTGCGCGCCTTGCGCACCGAGTAAGGCGCTCTGGCCAGTCTTTTAGCAACCCGCTAGTGCGCTGACTCCTCCAGCAACTCCGCCAAATACTGCTTCCATAACACCGCGTACGTATGGCTCCCATGCCCGTGCGTCTGCTCGCTGGCGGGAATCAGCACAAACCGCGCGTTCTTCACTCGCTTCACTTCCCGCTCCGCGATCCCAAGATCCGGAGGATTGATGAAATCGTCCCCGGAATTGATGTACATCACCGGCGCCTTGATCTTCTCGAGCTGCGGCGACGGATCGTAGTTCCGCGACGCATTCACCTGGTACAACAGGTCGTTGGCGTCAAGCCCTGAGGCGCGGTCCGCGAAATATTTATCCAGGAATTTGTCAGCGGCATCCCGCGTCGGCAGGTCTTTCTGCATCGGCACCGGCGCGCTCCCGGCAATCAGCAGCAGATCGAGGGCCGTGCGCAACCCCTGCTGCGGCTCGGCGGAATAGTCGCCGCCCTTCCACTCCGGATCGTTGCGGATCGCGTCCATCACCATCTTGCGCCACATGCGATTGCGCCCGGCGATCTGCACTGGCAGGCAGGCCATCGGCATCAGCGCGTCCATGAAATCGGGATACGTCTCGCCCCAAACCCACGTATGCATGCACCCCATCGAAGTGCCGAAGATGAGCCGCAAATGATTCACCCCCAGCCCCTCGTTGAGCAGCTTGTAATGCAACGCCACCATGTCGTCGTAGTCGTACTGCGGGAAATGCGCGTGCGGCCCGTCGCTCGGCTTCGAGGATTTTCCGTGCCCCACGCCGTCCACAAGAATGAGGAAGTAGCGAGAAGCGTCGAGCAGTTGCCCGGAACCGAACAGCTCACCCGCAAAGTACGGCGCCAGAAACTGATGCCCCGTGCCGCCCGTCCCGTGAAGAATCAATACCGCGTTCGTCGTGCGCCCTTGCGCATCCTTCACCGGCTTGCCAAGCGTCGTGTAGTGCAGCCGCACGTCCGCCAGCGACTCGCCGGACCGAAACTGAAAGTTGTGAACCACGAAATCCCCTTCCGTCGTGGCGGGAGCCGCCTGCTGCCCGGCCCAGACCGGCACGATAGCGGGGATCAATAGGGAAGCCGAAATGGCAAACTGTAAGAAGAAACGATGCATTCACGCACCTCTGCCGTTGGAAATCTAACATAAAGCAATCCAGATCTCGGTAACCGCATCCGCGCCCGCGTGCCATCCTCTCCTTGTCTTAGCGCCCTGCGCTGCATAGACTGCCTCACGCTGCACCATCCACCGATTCCGGAGAGCTTCATGCGCAAAGTGGTCTCGTGTCTGTTTTGGTTGCTGCTGCCCTGTCTCGCGTGGTCTCAAGCCAATCCCAAGATTTCACCTCGCGTCCGCCCGTTCGTGCGGGAAGATGCTCCTGTTCTCGCCCTTACTCATGTGCGGGTGATCGACGGCACCGGTGTTGCTCCCCACGCGGATCAGACGCTGATCATCGCCGACGGAAAAATCGTCGCAATCGGCGGCACGGAAGCCACAAAGCCTCCCACCGGCGCAAAAATTCTCGATCTCACCGGCCGGACCGTGATCCCGGGTCTCGTCGGCATGCACGATCACATGTTCTATCCCTCGCCCGGCCGATCACTCCCGCTCTACCCCGAACATGCCTCCAGTTTTCCCCGCTTGTACCTGGCCGGCGGCGTCACTTCCATCCGCACCACCGGCAGCGTGGAACCCTACACCGATCTCGAACTCAAACTTGCCATCGACGAAGGGAAAATAGTTGGTCCTAAGGTCCACATCACCGGACCCTATCTTGAAGGTCAAAACTCTTTCACCCCGCAAATGCACCAACTGAAAGACGCTGAAGATGCACGGCGCATCGTCGAATACTGGATCTCGGAAGGCGTAACCTCCTTCAAGGCCTACATGCATATCACTTCCGCCGAACTCGCCTCCGCTGTTAAAACGGCTCACGCCCACAGCATCAAAGTCACCGGCCACTTGTGCTCGATCGGTTTCCGCGAAGCCGCCTCTCTCGGCATCGACGATTTGGAACACGGCCTCGTCGTCGATACCGAATTCTTCTCTGGCAAGAAGCCGGAGGAGTGTCCCGAAGATCCTTCCGCCGTCGAGAAATCCCTGTTGGACCTCGACATCGCCGGCAGCCCCCTTCAGGACATGATTCGCGATCTCGTCGCGCATCACGTTGCCATCACCTCGACGCTCCCGGTGTTTGAAACCTTCGTCCCCAATCGCGCTCCTCTGGACGCGCGCGTCCTGGACGCCATGTTGCCCGAAACGCGCATCGAGTATTTGGAGCGCCGCTCCTCCATCTCCGACCGCGCGGCCTCCTCGTTTTGGCCGGCGCTTTTCAAGAAGGAACTCGACTTCGAGCGTGAATTCGTCAAGCGCGGCGGTTTGCTGCTGGCTGGACTCGACCCTACGGGATACGGCGGTGTGATCGCCGGATTCGGCGACCAGCGCGAAGTCGAGCTGCTCGTCGAAGCGGGATTCACGCCGCTCGAAGCCATTCACATCGCGACCTCAAACGGCGCGGAATTTCTCGGTGAGCTCGACAACATCGGCACTGTGGCTGCCGGAAAGGCTGCCGACATCGTCGTCCTTCAAGGAGACCCGTCGGCAAACATCAAAGACATCGAGAAAGTGGAGATCGTCTTCAAAGACGGCATCGGCTACGACTCGGCGAAGCTCATCGAATCCGTTCGCGGCCAAGTCGGTCTGCACTGACGCGCCCAGCGATAGCTTGACAGCCAGTCACTCTGTAGTACACTACCTCGGGAAAAAGCACGCTCGAACACAGCGCCGGGAGCCCCCGGGGCGCTTTTCTTTTGCGACCAACCCGGCGCTCAAGACGGCAGGATTATTAACTTGAAGATGTGTCTTGACGTACTCTTCTACTCATTCGAGTCCCGCGCCCTAGGATTTTCTTGGACACCGAATTGTGATGAAGATGAATCAGAGATCACGAGGAGGTGTGTATGAGCAAGGAGAGAGAACCAGCTTCGGGAGCCGCGGAAGGAGCCCGGAGG
>Ga0187819_10000209_pt1 | contig 28241 bp, 9 predicted proteins | sample NC_wetland_sal_i_15_FD_132411 | JGI IMG/M metagenome (GOLD analysis project Ga0187819, IMG submission 132411) | Wetland sediment microbial communities from Neuse River Estuary, North Carolina, USA - SO4_4 | ecosystem: Environmental > Aquatic > Freshwater > Wetlands > Sediment | place: USA: North... | reverse complement strand
CATCATCCGCGAGCAGCTCGATGCCATGCGGCACATGGGCGTGGAATTTGAGACGGACGTTGTCGTCGGCAGGACGGTGACCATCGACGAGCTCCTGGAAGAGGAGGGTTACGACGCGATCTTCGTGGGCACCGGGGCGGGCTCTCCTCTGTTCATGGAAATCCCCGGAGAGCACTTGAACGGCGTATATTCCGCCAACGAATTTCTCACCCGCATCAACCTGATGCATGCCTACGAGTTTCCCTCGTACGACCAGCCCATCGTGGATTTGCGGGGCAAAGATGTGGCCGTGATTGGCGGCGGCAATACGGCACTGGACGCCATCCGCTCGGCGCTGCGCTTGGGCGCCCGCAAAGCCTACGTGCTGTATCGCAGGAGCGAGGCCGAAATGCCGGCGCGCGCCGAAGAGGTCAATCATGCCCGGCAAGAGGGCATCGAGTTCCGCCTGCTCACCAGCCCGATTGAGTTTCTGCCGGACAGCAAGGGTTGGTTGGGCGCCGTCCGGTGCGTGCGCATGGAGCTGGGGGAAGCCGATGCGTCGGGCCGCCGGCGCCCGATACCGATTGCCGGTTCCGAATTCGACCTGCCGCTCTCGGTGGCCGTCATTGCGGTAGGCACCAGCGCCAACCCGGTTATCCAGAGCACTACACCTGGGCTGAAGACCAACAAGAAGGGATACATCGAAGCCGATCCGGCCTCGCAGCAGACCTCCCGAAAAGGCGTATTTGCCGGCGGCGATATCGTCACCGGCAGCGCCACGGTGATCCTCGCCATGGGGGCGGGGCGCCGCGCAGCAAAGTCCATCCACGAATACCTGACCACCAGCAATGCTGAGTGACGCTTCCGTGTTAGGGATAAGGATCGAAACGTGCGCGGAGCGAGTGGTCCTTCCTCCAGAGTCAGACGTTTGTAACTCTCTTCGCTGATTGACGGCAGGTCTTCAGCAGGCGCGTCATTCTCGGTGTACCGCTGGGGGACCACACACCCTTCTGGCCGCACGGGCGGCACTCCAGAATGGCCCTCTCTGAGGGCGCAGCGGAACTCACTGGATCTGCAGGCGCAGGTCCTCGATGTATCCGAGCATCTCTTCTTCGTAGGCAACGTGCTCGCGAATTCGCTCCACGAGATCTTCACCCCGGGGAACCGCATCCACGATGGAATCCGCGGTGACAAACGGCAGCTCGCGGAGCAGGCTGGCGATGAGTCGGGTGATGCCTTCGTGCTGGGTCCGAATCCGATCGTACTTCTGTGCGTCCAGATAGCGGTGGTACTCCGATTCCAGGATGCCGTCCTCGGAGCTGCAATGCTGCGAGATGCCGATCAGACCGTGCTGCAGGGCCCGCAGCTCTGCCAGTCCGATCTGGCGCGCCGAGAAGTCTTCCCTAGAAGCCAGCGAGAGGGCTTCTTCAAATCTCTCCGTCAGCCGCAGGATCTCCAGGTGCTCCTTTCGAAGGCGTTCGGTGTAATCGCTAGATTCCATGGGCGCTCCTTTCCCTTCTCGGCAGGCTGGCATGGGAACCCAAGGTCCGCCGTGACGTGCATCACGAGGCTATGTGAGGGAGAATAGGGTTGGCTGCAAAAGGGCCGGAATGTCAGCAGCAGGCGGGTGCTGGCCAGCAGTTTACTGTGTGATGGGAATCACCGATTGCGCCCTGCCGGGAGCCGTCTAATGGCACGAATTCAGGAGCTTTCTCGCTTGAGAGTTTTCATGCCTTGCTTTACCCCAATCCCTCAACAATGGAGGACAGACCAATGAGCTCAGGAGTTTTGACGCCGCCGGGAGTCAAGAGGCCCGGCGACTACATCGAAGAAGTGCTCTCGTCAGTGAAGGCAAAAAACCCCGCCGAGCCGGAGTTTCATCAGGCGGTGCAGGAAGTCTTCGATTCTCTGCGGCTGGTGCTGGCCAAGCGCCCGGAGTACCGCGCGGCAAAGATTCTGGAACGGATCGTGGAGCCGGAGCGCGTACTCATGTTCCGCGTGCCCTGGTTCGACGATCAGGGCGAAATGCAGGTAAACCGCGGCTTCCGGATCCAAATGAACAGCGCCATCGGCCCGTGCAAAGGTGGACTGCGTTTCCATCCCTCGGTCAATCTTGGAATCCTCAAATTCCTGGCCTTCGAGCAGGTGTTTAAGAACTCCCTCACCACGCTCCCCATGGGCGGCGGGAAGGGCGGCTCGGATTTTGATCCCAAGGGCAAGAGCGATAACGAGGTCATGCGCTTCTGCCAGAGCTTCATGACCGAACTCTTCCGCCACATCGGGCCAAACACCGACGTGCCCGCGGGTGACATCGGCGTCGGTGGGCGCGAGATCGGCTTTCTCTTCGGCCAGTACAAGCGGCTGGCCAACGAATTCACCGGCGTGCTCACGGGCAAAGGCCTCAACTGGGGCGGCTCGCTGATCCGTCCGGAAGCCACCGGCTACGGCTGCGTGTATTTCGCCAGCGAGATGCTCAAGTCCCGCAAGGATTCTCTGGAAGGCAAGCTCTGCCTCGTGTCCGGCAGCGGCAACGTCTCCCAGTACACCGTGGAGAAGTTGCTCGACTTCGGAGCCAAGCCCATCACCCTCTCCGACTCGAACGGCGTGATTGTCGACCCGGAAGGCATCAACCGCGAGAAACTGGCCTGGGTGATACAGCTCAAGAATGTCCGGCGCGGCCGCATTCAGGAATACGTGCAGAAATTCTCGAAGGCCCTCTTCATGCCCGCCGACGGCAAGCTGGACCACAACCCGCTCTGGAACGTCAAGGCGGATTGCGCCTTCCCCAGCGCCACGCAAAACGAAATCAACGCCAAGGATGCCGCCACTCTCATCAAGAACGGCGTGAAACTAGTGGCCGAGGGCGCCAACATGCCCAGCACGCTGCCCGCGACCAAGCTCTTCCTGGAAGCCGGAATCCTCTATGGCCCGGCCAAAGCGGCCAACGCCGGCGGCGTGGCCACTTCCGGGCTGGAGATGGTTCAGAACAGCATGCGGATGAACTGGACGCGGCAGGAAGTGGACGAACGGCTGCACAAAATCATGATCGCCGTCCACAAAAACTGCTACGAAACCGCCCAGGAGTACGGTACTCCCGGCAATCTGGTGAACGGAGCCAACATCGGCGGCTTTCTGAAGGTTGCCGATGCCATGCTGGACCAGGGACTCGTCTGAGTAAGCGGGTAGCCACGGTCAGTGAATTTCTGACCGTGGGCATGTGATGCAAGGCGCGGGGTGGACACGTTCTACCCCGCCGTATTATCCGTCCCATAGAACTCGTCCATGAGCGTCGAGCAGGTCACCGCGCACATCCCGGATTCGGAGACCCTCTTCGAAGGCTTCGAAAACCTGATGCCCTTCCGGGTGCAGGACATTCTGCTGGTTTCGAGCCTCTACGATTCCTTCATCCTGCGCGAAGACGGCCGCGTCAATGAACTCCTGATCGGAGAATCCCTGGAGCTGAATCTTCCCCACGTTCCCGGCATTACGCACGTATCGAGCTACGCGGAAGCCCTGGCCCGGGCGCGGTCCGAACCCCGCTTCAACCTCATCGTCACCAACCTCACCGTGGGAGGAGTGAGCGCGGCCGAGTTTGCCCGCGAGGTGAAGAATTCCGGTCTCGAGGTTCCCGTGGTGGTGCTGGCCTACGATTATCGCGAAGTAAAAACCTTCGTCGCCCGCCATCCCGTCACCGACATCGACCGCATCTTTCTCTGGCAGGGCAACGCCCGCATTCTGCTGGCCATCGTCAACTACATCGAGGACAAGCGCAACGTCCTGCACGACACGCCCGCCATGGGCGTTCCCGTCCTCCTGGTCGCAGAGGACAATATCCGCTATTCCTCCTCCTTCCTGCCCGCCATTTACACTGAGTTGATCACCCAGTCGCGGCGCGTGATGCAGGAAGGCATGAACGCGGCGCACAAGCTCGTGCGCATGCGGGCGCGGCCGAAAATTCTCCTGTGCTCCACGTTTGAGGACGCCGCCGAACAGGTGCGCACCTACCAGGAATACCTCCTCGGCATCGTCTCCGACGTGGAGTTTCCGCGCGGCGGCGCGCTCAGCGAAGAGGCCGGCTTTGCCCTGGCCCATCTGGCCCGCGACCTGGTGCCGGACGTTCCCGTGGTCCTGCATTCCAGCCGCACCCGCTTCCGCACGCGCGCTCATGCCGAAGGCTTCGCGTTTCTCCGCAAACGCTCCCCCACCTTTTTGAGGGACTTGCGCCGCGTCATGACCCAGGAATTCGGCTTCGGCGATTTCGTGTTTCGCATGCCGGACCAGACAGAGGTCGCCCGCGCGAGCAACCTCGGCGAACTCGATGCCCAGTTGCGCAGCGTTCCGGCCGATAGCGTGGCTTTCCACGCGCAGAGAAACCATTTCTCTCGCTGGCTGCGCGCCAGGACCGAATTCGCGCTGGCGCAGAAACTGCGCCCGCGCAAAGTCACCGATTTCGCCACGGTCGAGGATCTGCGCCGCAACCTGGTGGAGGCCATCGCCGAGTATCGCCGCGAGCAGAGCGAAGTCTTGATCGGGGATTTCAAGGCCGGTTCGTTCCAGCCGGCCGAGTCCCTGTTCTTGCGTATCGGCGCGGGCTCGCTCGGCGGCAAGGCGCGCGGCCTGGCCTTCGTGCGCCACCTGCTGCGCAAGGGCCGCATCACGCGGCGCTTCCCCAGCGTGCGCATCGCCGTCCCGCCCGCCGTGGTCCTGGCCACGGAGGTCTTCGAGAATTTCCTGGGCGAAAACAACCTCATGGATTTCGCGCTGCACTGCAACGAAGATGCTGAAATCCAGCGGCGCTTCCTGGCCGCCCCGCTCCCCGCGGCGTTGCAGGACGACCTGCGGGCGTTCTTGCGCGAGGTGCGCTATCCCCTGGCGGTGCGTTCGTCGAGCCTTCTGGAAGATTCCCAGTACCAGCCGTTTACTGGCGTTTATGAGACTTTTATGCTCGGCAACCAGCTCGAGGACATTCCCCCGCGGCTCGACCAGCTCATGCAGGCCATCAAACTGGTCTATGCCTCCACGTTCAGCCAGCATGCCAAAGCCTACGTGCGCGCCACGCCCTTCCGCCTGGAGGAAGAAAAGATGGCCGTCATCCTCCAGCAGGTGGTGGGCACGCTGCACGCACACCGCTTTTATCCCGACTTCTCCGGCGTGGCGCGCTCCCGCAACTTCTACCCCATCGCCCCCATGGCCCCGGAAGATGGAATCGCCGCGGTCGCCCTGGGCATGGGGCGGACGGTGGTGGGCGGCGGAAAATGCCTCAGGTTCTCTCCGCGCTACCCGCGGCACCTGGTGCAATTTTCGGTCGTGGAAGACATTCTGGCCAACGCGCAGTCCGATTTCTGGGCGCTGGAACTCAACCATGCGCCCCGCGACGCTCCGGCGGCGGACCTGCACGAGGTGCGCTTCGGTCTGGACGTGGCGGAAGCAGACGGAACGCTGGACGCTCTCGGCTCGACTTACTCGGCGGACAATCATGCGGTCTATGACGGGCTGAGCCGGCCGGGCGCGCGCATCGTGAGCTTTGCCCCCGTTCTCAAACTCGGCGTGTTTCCCCTGGCGCCCATCCTCGAGCAACTCCTGCGCACCGGCGAAGACGCCCTCGGCCAGCCCGTGGAAATTGAATTTGCCGTGCGCCTGCCGTCTTCTGCCGGCGACGCCGCAGACTTCGGTTTTCTGCAAATCCGGCCGCTGGTCCTTTCTCACGTGGGCGGAGATCTGCGCATGGAAGAAGTGGAACCTGCCGGCCTGATTTGCGAGAGCACGCACGTGCTGGGGCACGGCCGGATTTCGGATCTGCACGACATCCTGGTGGTGGATTCCCATCGTTTCGATCGCAGCCGCAGCCAGGAAGTGGCTGGCCTGGTGGCGCAGCTCAATGCCAGGCTGCGGGACAGGAACTGCCCTTACCTGTTGATCGGAGTGGGGCGCTGGGGCTCGAACGATCCCTGGCTGGGGATTCCCGTGGAATGGGACGAAATCTCAGGCGCTCGGGTGATCGTGGAGGCGGGGTTCCGCGATTTCCGGGTCACGCCTTCGCAAGGCAGCCATTTTTTCCAGAACCTGGTGGCCTTCCAGGCCGGCTACTTCACCGTGAACCCGGATGCCGGCGAGGGCATGCTCGATTGGGAGTGGTTGAATGCCCAGCCCGCCGTAGAGGAACAGGGCTGCGTGCGGCATCTCCATTTCCCTGAGCCGCTCGTCGTGGTGATGAACAGCAAGGCCAGCCGCGGCATGATCTTCAAGCCGGGTCAAGCCTCTCACTCGGAGCAGAAGTAAGGCCGCTAGCCCTGACGGCCCGTGAGTTTGCCCTGCGGCGAATTCCCCCGGGAAAAGCGCACGGGCCCGCCGCGCCCGCCCCCCGTGGCGGGGCGCGTCTGTGCTAGCTAGACAAAAATGTCGAACACGTAGTCGTGAGCGGCAAGGGCCGCCTTGCCGATCGAGCCTGCCGCCACGCGCTTCACGATTTCGTCGCGCTTGAGGTCGAAGATGGCATCCAGGATTTGCGCGCGGTCGTGTGCGTTCGCCTGCCCCACCACGAACAGCACGCGCGCGCTGTGCTGGATATAGCGCGGGGAGAGGAGTTGCCGCTTCAGCAGCTCCATGATCACGGGAGCTTTCGCGCGGTCGAAGCGCCCCGGGTCTCCGCGGCGGTCCATCTCTGCGAAAAATTGCGCGGTCCATTCGTTGTGGTAGTCCCACACTTTCCCGAAGAGCGCCGGCGTGAAGCGAGTTCCCGCTTTCACCTCGTCAGCGTTTACCGACGGCACTACGCCGTCTTCGGTCAGCGCTGAGCGCTTCAGCCAGCCATCTTTGGTTATGGCGGCCTGATGATGCGCCAGCGTCCACAGCCACGAAACGTCGATGCGGTAGGTGGCCAGGTCGTTCATAAATCGCAAACAGAGCTCGTAGTCGTCGATGGCCGCCGCGAAATTCCCGTTGAGGATCTGGAAGCCGTAATTCGCCGCCATGTAGAAAGCGTGCTGGATGCGCTCGATGGTGATGTCGCCTTTGGGCACGCTGTAGATGGACTCCCACAGTTCCCGCGACAGCAATTTTTCGGGCGTGCCGATCGCGTCCGCCGTCACCACCCAGGGCGTGATTTTCCCCTGCGCGTTCAGCAGCCCGCGCGACTCGAGCAGTTGTCGCTCCGCGTCTGTCAGGCCGCTGGCCGCGCTGGGCACCTGCTTGCCTTTTACGTCCACCATCTCGCGCGGCGCGTCGAGCAGGGACTGGAGCTGCGCGATGCCGGCGCGCAACGGCACATTGCCCGCGGCTACGTACGCGGTCTCCGGGCTGGCCACCCAGCTTTGCCGGTACGCGTCGTAGAGGTGTCCCTTTACGCGGCCCGCGAGAATGTCTTCCAGCGTGGGATGCGCGCCCTCGGCCAGCGCCCCCGTGGAGGGTTGCCCCGCGGCAAGCGGGGCCGGAATGAAGACCAGGCCCAGCATCCGCTCGCGCACCTTGTCGATGGCCATGGCGCGCAGTGCCAGCGAGTTGTAGCGCGACCGGCCGTAAGCGTCGCTCGGCTGGTAGATCATCACCGCGGCCATGCCGCCGATCGGCGCGCCCTGCGTCAGCTCGCCGTTCTTCATCCCCGCCAGGAGCATGATGAGCGCGTTGTAGCGCTGGTACGCGATCATCGTCGGGGCGGACATGTTGATGGATTGCGGATCGGGGAAGGCGCCGTGCGGATCGTCCTTCCACATCTCGATCAGGCTGCCCAGGTAGTCCCAGCGGCCCACGTTGGTCCCCAGCAGCCGCCGCCGCAGCACCCAGGAAATGGCCGGCAGCCACAGCCCGGCAATTCCCTCTTCGTAGAGCACTTTGATTTTGAGTGTGCCCGGCGGGACCCCGATCAGGCCCTCCAGCCGCGCCAGCAGCTTCTCCAGGATCAGCGCTTCCTGCGGAGTCTGGATTTTCGGGATGTAGAAGTAGACGCCGGTGCCCGCGCGCGTCAGCGAGTCGTAGTTGTTCATCACCCAGAGAACCAGGATCGGAATCAGCGCGGGAGCGGGCTGTCCATCCACCTGGACGTGGTCGTAACGCACGTGGATGCCGGGAGGGCGCGCAAACCGGACGGGCCATTTTGCCGGCGGCGTCTTGATGGAGTAGGAGCGCTTCTGGCCCTTTTTTTCGATTTCGTAAGCGCGCCCGGTCCAGCGGCCTTCCAGAATTTCCTTGGCATTCTGCATGGCCGCAAAAATTCCCACCGGCTGGTTCGCGGGCGTGCCGTCGGGCTGGAAGTGCGGCGGCGAGGCGTCTTCAAAGTCGGGCATGTTCATGGGCGCGGGACTGTTGAGCGCGTTGAAAGCCATGTCCAGCGGATGCCACGGCCCGGTCAGCTCGAGCCCGGGATTCGTCAGCGGGTGGGCGTCCGCCGGGATGGGCGCCTCGTCATTCAACCGCCAGCGCCACGCCGTCTCGCGGCCCAGCGCGTTATCAATCATGCCCTGCACAATCTGGCGGAAGGTCCAGGCTTTGCCGCTGACGGGATCCTCGACCGTCGCGTCCCACTTCGGCCAGCCGTATTTTTCGCGGACCGGCGCGGGCGACCCGAGGATCGCGCGCCGCGCGGAAAGCGCCGTAGCAATCAGGGGCCGCAGCTCGCGCGTCAGCGTGGCGATGGTCTGCTCGACGTTGACCTCGTGGCCGTTCACCTTCTTGGTCCCGAAGAGTTCCGGGAATTTCTGGAGAATGTCTGCGCGGATCGTGGTTTCGGGCATCTTGGACTCCCTGGCGCCGCTCGCCACAGCCGGGCGCCGGCGAAACCCTGCATTATTGCCGAAAGGGCGTCCACACTCCAGCCGCCATTTCGCACGGTCCTTAGAGTCGAGGCGGAATGCGCCCGGCGGGGTGCCCACATAAGGGGGGCTGGCGCTGAGGATGCCGCGTCGTTGCCATCAAAGCAGACGGGCGCACAGGGCCGGCCGAACGCCCCCTGATCTACTGTCCGGGTGTGATGGTTACGGGCAGTGTGAGCGTTTGCGTCGTGCCGTTCCCGCTCACACTGACCACCACCTTCGATTGGCCTATGGGCGTGAACACTGCCCCCGGCAAAATCGGGGTGCCGTAGTGGTAACAGGCCGTCAGCATTCCTAGCCCCGCCAATAGCACGATCAACGCAAGGCGTGCGATCAGCTTCTTTTCATTCTTTTGCCGCGCGGCAAGTGCGAGCATGCCAATCAGCAGGAGCACGGCTGCGGGAAGCACGGGCGGTACGCGGCCCGGCCGCATGTGTTGCGAATCCTCCCATCCCGCGGGCGGCCCGCCTACACTGCCGACGCCATTAAGCCCCGTCGTGTAAAGCGTTAACGTCCTTTGCCCTGACGAGCCGCTGCCGCTCAACGTGATGAACGGCGAGGGGGTGAAGAGGCATTCTGCGTAGCTGGGCAGAGTCGGGCAACTCAACGTCAACGTCCCTGTGTAGCCTGTCGAGGTGACCGTGATTGTGGTCGTCCCGGATTGCCCCTGCTGGATGGTGAGCGACGGCGGAGTTGCCAACAGGCTAAAGCCCCCTTGCCCTTGCATGGCGATCGTCTCCACCAGTACCTGCGACGAAGAGCCTGGAAAGTTCATATCTCCGCTGTACACCGCCGTCAAAGGATGGACGCCAACCGCCAGCGAACTGGTGGCGTAAGAGGCCGTGCCATTCACAAGGGCCGGGTTGGGGATCGTGGACGTGCCGGTCAGCGGTGTCTGCCCATCGAAGAACGTGACCGTGCCGGTGGGCGTGGGATTTCCCGAGGCCGCGGCCTGGACCGTAGCCGTCAAAGTAATCAGAGTGTTCTCAGGGGCGTTGGCGTTCGAGCTGCTAAGCGTGGTCGCACTCAGCCCGACCCGGTCATTCACCGTAATCGTCTCGCTGACCATCGGAACCGTGACTGTGCCCGAGGGCGGCTGTCCCACAACTGTGGGAAGGGTGCCGCTGAGGTAAATGGTTTGCGTGTAGCCGCCGCTCGCCGGCATGCTGGCTGGGCTGCTCAGCGCCGCGTTGTCGGTGAAAACAATGGCGCCACTGTCGTTCATGGGCATTCCCGACGCCGTGTAGTTAATCGTCAGCGTGCACGCGCCTCCGCTGGGAAGCATCATCGGGAATGTCGTCGTGCCGTCGTAGCACAAGATCGGAATGATGGTGAAAGGGCCCGAAACCGCCAGCGGACCGCTGAAAGCCAGCGCCGTTCCCCCCACGTTCGAGACGGTAAGCGTTTGCGCGCCACTCGTGCCGTTGAATCCCAGCATGGATGCGGAGAAAAACGCCGCCGGCGGCGCAAAATTAATCACCAGGGGTGTCACGGTCACCTGGTCATTCACCGTGATCATCTCCGGGACGGTCGGTATCGTGACCGCAACCGTAAACCCACCGGTGAGCGTTGCAGGCGGCGGCGCGCCGGTTACAGTCACCACAACATCGTAATTGGCCGCCGGGGTGGTCTGAGGGATGTTCAGCGTGGCCGTAATGCTGGTCGAGGTCACCGTACCCAAACTGACTGTGATGCCCGCGCTAACATTCGCACCAATGGTCACCGCAGTGGAGCCCGCCACGAAATTCGCCCCCGTTATGGTCACCTGCAACCCCTGTTGTCCTTGCGCGCCTATGTTCGGCGTCACAGTGGATATCTGAGGCGGCGGCGGCGCTGTCCCGACCACAGTGATGGGGGCACTTGAATTACCCACCTGGCTGCCGCTCTCGTACGCGTAAACTGCCAGGTTATTGATCCAAGGCCCCGGCTGCGTGCCGATCACATCCACATTGAACTGGCAGTACGTGCCCGGCAGCAGCGACCCCGTCATCAGGCTCACCAAGCTCGATCCCGCCGTCGCTGTCGTCATGCTCTTGTCGCCGCACTTGGGGTCGAAGTACAGGTTGTTCGGCGTCGCTACCACCATCCCAACTTTTGATAAGTCGTCCTTAAAGTTGATTCCTGTCAGGCTCGTGTTGTAGTTCAGGTTGCTGATCGTGAAGTACAAGGTCGTCATACCACCGAGCGCTATGCTCGCCGCCCCAAAGCTCTTCGTGACATTCGGCGGATAGGGCGTGAACAAAGTGATGGAGGCGGTTGCAGTATACGTCGCGCTGCCGCTCTCCAACGCAGACACTGTTACGGGATTGGTCACTGTAACGCTATTGGGCATGGTTCCCGGTCCCGTGCCGGTCACATTCACCGTTACGGTGCAATAGGTGCCCGCCAGCAGCTTCGCTCCCGACAGGCTTACTGAGACCGCCGTCGCTGTCACCGTGCCGCCGCAAGCGCTGAAGCTGCTCGGGTTCGCTACCACCAGTCCCGGAAGGAAGTTGTCGGTGAAGCCCACTTCTGTCAGGGCCGTGCTGGTGTTGGGGTTGATGATCGTGAAGGTCAAGGTGGTCACATCAACCTCCGGCATGCTCGTCGTCCCAAAGGCCTCCAGGATCGCCGGCGGTTGCGGGGGTCCCGTCGCAGTACCTTGACCGTTATTCACCAGGTAGGCCGTTCCTTGCGAGGTGCCCACGAGCAGATTGTTCAGTCCGTACGGGTTGAAAATAGCCGCCGAGAGCACCGTAGAATTCGGGCCTGCCACGAATCCTTGCGTGGGCGATTGCAAAATTCCCGTGTTGCCTAGGTTCTGGAAAATGTAAACGACTCCCCCAACGGATGCGGCTACATCGTTTTCGCCTGTCGCAAAGAAGCTGCCGGTGGCTAGCTGAGAATCGTAAGCTACGCAGCCCACATAGCGATTGCCGGCCGTGCAAAAAGAGAGGTAGGGCTGGTCGCCGGCATAAAGCGGCACAGTTCCTTGCATTGTCGCGCCGAAAGTTCCACCGCCTTGATTCAATAGGACCTGGATTCCGGCTGTGCTCGATACCACCAGGTCGGGACTCCCGTTGCCGTCCAGGTAGGAGGCCACGGCCGTTACATTGGGCACGCCCAGGTCAGAACCCTGGGTCAAAATAGCAGCGGACGTAAATTCGCTGGAGTTGACCATCGCGGCGCCCTGTGGAACGTTGTTTTGCAGGATTCCCACTGCCGTTAAGCTGGTCGTCGCGGTGTTGGTGCCGCTGCAAACCTCTCCGCCATCCGCAAACACCAGATCGTTCTGGCTTGTGCCGAAAAACTTCGCCGCCGTCACCGACACAGGGTTCACCACGGGAGGAGGCACGAAAACCGGCGCCTGAAACGTTCCATCCCCATTGGAAATGAGGACGTACACAGCGCCCTGCGATACGGACCCGCTACCGTTGCAGTTGGCCTCGGGAAGAGTGAGAACGATATCGTCTAACCCGTCGCCGTTCACATCCACGGCGGTAAGCACCCCCGCGGACCCGGAAAGGGGAGTAGAGAGAAGGGGCACGGCGCTGCTGAAGGTGCCGTTGCCAATCGAAGTGAGAATGAAAATTTGACCGGACGAGAAGACGGCCAAGTCGTAATACGGACGCGTGTTTATCTCTTGCGCCGGGCGGAATCTCCCGGCAACAATCGCACCGACGCTGTTGTAAGCCCCAATATTGACCGTTGCCGAGCCGGAAGGAGAGCTGGTGCCGACAAGGGCTCCGGATTGAGAATCCGCCAAATAGATCGAAAGCGTGGTATTTCCGTTTACATCAACCCCACCCTCCGCGACCGCCAGGTCCATCTTGCCGTCAGCAGTGAAATCCCCCGTCGTAAACAATGCGGTCCCGGAATAGACCGGCACAGCGTTGGCAGTCGCTACTGTCCCATCCGCGTTTAGAGTCACCAGAAAAACGCTGACCGATCGTTCGTCAACATAAGTCTCATAATTGGCGTAGCTTCCGGTATGTACGCCCGCATCCACCACAACATAGGTCATGCCCTGGGTGAGCTGCGAAACTCCGGTCGCCAGAACTCCGGGTGGCCCCAAACTTTCCGTTGAGTACCAAGTCCCAGTTATGGGCGCTCCGGGCGGCATCTGCGTGTACCCGCTGAAAGTGCTGACGCTGACCCCGGAACCGCTGGTGGCGAAGGCAACCTCCAAGCCAGTTTGGGGAAGGAGCGCGAGCGAACCCCGAGGCGCCGAGCCCACGGGGATCATGGGTACGCTCGTGAACCCGGTGCTCAGATTCTGATACTGATAGGAGGTAAAGCTACCGGCGGGCGGCGAAATGAAAATGGCGGGCAGGCTGTTCAATGTCCCAACCGCCACCCCAGTGCTCACTCCCACCACTCTCTGTCCAGCACCTAGCGTCTGGTAAAGACCAAAAGTGCCGCTGCCGTTGTTCAGATAGACGAGAACCGCTTCCTCATACGGGGTATTGCACAGAAGCGCCAAGTCAGCAGCATTCGTCAGGCCTTGGAAACTCCCCTGCAGGATTGCCGAGCATTGGACGTACCCGCTACTCACGCTGGAGGTCGAGGATTTCAGGAAGCTCCCAGTTCCGTCCCCGAAAAAGACGGTCAAGCTGATGGTGCCGCTTACAGCCGGACTAACCGCGGCAATGTCGTAGTTGCCGGTTCCGTCGAACTGCCCGACCGCGAGGGATACGAAACCGTCGAGGGCAGAAGGGGATGAATACGTGGCCGTGAGCGAAAAATTTCCCGAGCCGTCGTTCTCTAAATAAGCAATTCCGAGGGGCGGGGCCAACCCCGAGCCCAGGACGGGACCCGTCGCAACAACGATATCGAGATACCCAGTGCGAAATTGTCCTACCGCGATGGCATTGCCGGCTACGCCGGAGCCGAGCGGGATTACATCCGTGTTAGGACCCGAATTGCTGCAATACGTGCAGAAGGTTCCGTCGCTCTTTCCGTGGAAGATTTCTACCTGATACGTAGTGTCAATCGGATTCTGCACCTGCTCGAGAACCGCAAAGTCGAGGTAACCGCCTGTATTATTGAATACTCCAGTGGCGACACCCACCGGCACAGTGCCGGGCTGCGCATTGTAGGCCGCCGGGGCGGCAAACGAAGGCGGCGTCTGCGCGGCGGCCGGCGCCGCCCAGCCACAGAAGCAAGCAAAAGCGACCAGCAGCCAGCCGCGAGCGAAGCAACCCGGCACAGTCACTTTGGCCGCGGCAACTGCCCTCGCCAGTTCTGCGCCTTTGCCGGTCGGCCCTCGATTGTTTGTTGCGCTATCCACAGGCGCTCCTTGCATCCCAGCAAAGCATGCATCCGGAGACGCCCTAGCTGCTACCAAAGGTGATGACCACTGTGACCGACACAGACTGACCCGTGATCACTGTTACGCTTGGTGTTGGTACCGTCGAGGTCAAGTCCTCTGTCTGTTGAGGAGAAGGAGTGGAGTTGGTTGTGCCGCACGTCTGTGGAGAGAGCTGGGAAAATGCCGTTCCGTGTGGAGGGACAGTGCCAGCCGAGCAGATAACCGCTCCGGTAGCAACCGATGCTATCGTGCCTCCACCTGCTGGCTGAACGCTGCCGGTCAACGTGTATCCAACAGCGCCCACGGTTGGTGCGGTTCCTGCATTCGGCGTATATGTCAGAGTTCCGCATTGACCAGCAGCCGCTGACGCGGCAGAACACGCGCCGGAGTTAGTGGTAAACCGTTTGTCGATTAGAAAGCAATTGTTTGGTGCATTAACATAGTTGGTACAGAGCGACCCAGTGCCACCCGCAAGATTGATGTAGAATCCACCGGCGGCGTACTCGCCGGACAACAGCCCCGTGAGGAGGTCCCCGCCACTGTTGGCGATTGCATTCTCAAACTCGCGATGCGATGCCACCGTCCCATCTGGGTTCTTTACTTCGATAGTCCAGTGACCGTGCACGGTGATGCCCTCATGCTGGCCCTTGGCCGGAGAGGCGGAGTTCTTTTCTGCCGGAGCCGCTGGCCTAGCCGTCGCAGCGCTGCTTGGCGATTGCGGCGCGGCGGGAGCCGCCTGCCCCTGGCTCGTGGCTGCCTCCTCCGAGTTCACCGCCGGGGAGCGACCTGGCGCGGCGTTCGATTGGGCGCGACTGGGGCCGGCGAAGCAAAGCGCTGCGACAAGAAGGCCGACCAGCACCAGGCCCCGCCGGGCGAATCGGGCGATCACTTCATGTTTCTCGTTCGCGTTCATACGGTGTCTCCTTCTCTCTGTATTACTCTGCATGCTCGAAAGCCTGCACTCCCCTGCGAGCCTTGCGCCGGCATGTGCGTCCACAAGCGCATGCGCTCCCCTCCAGACGCCGAGGCGAGCGAGTGGTGGATTTTCGCTGGCTTGAAACTTCTGGCCGCTTGGTCCACGGGCCACTGAGTCCTGGGAACAGATGAGGCGCAGTCTGCGAGAATCGCTGCCGCGGGTCAATGGACCGGAGGAGATTTGATTCTGTACTGAATCTTAAGAACTAAGCCGCAGAGGGGTCTGCACTTAGCCGGCTTCGGAAAGCTCGGACACTTGGTACTAGTAGCGTGCTAAGATGGTCCAGTCCTGCAAGCTGGCCGCACAGGATCGCGCATGGAGTCGGCCCCCAGTCCGCTATCGTTCCGCTTTGGTCCCTACCTCACTGACTCCACTAGCGAGACAGACCGTGGGCGTATACGTTGCAGTCCCTCCGCTGGGGCTGTCTGTGTCTCGGCAGTGGTTCCACAGAACGCGATTTCCGCAACGGTTGCCGTCTGACTGGCCGTGCTTGTCGTGAACTTCGGTCGCCACAGTAGGCGGCCGTCAGCGTGATCGAGTCGGCGGACGTGAACGTGGGCGCGCAAGAACCTGCGCCGGCGGTAAGGTATTCCGCCCTTCGGGCGGGGATTCTCAAGGCACCGTAGGTCGCCACCAGCCAGTCACCGTTTCCCGCGTGGGATCGCGGGCATTCCGACCATTGGAGCGCTCGGATGAACTCCGCCTCCGTAGCCATGGAACAGCCCGTCTCCAAACTACAGCGTCGGCGACATTCCGACCACCGGAGAGGTCAGATGCACTCGGCTTGCAGCGCCATAGAACCCTGCGTCCCCAAATGTAAACACCCCCCATCGGACGTCACCAGCCAGTACCCGTTGTCCGTGTCCGTCGCCGATATCCCAACCACCGGATAATTTAGACTCTGTCCGCCTAGGGAGCCGCGGGTCCGGAATCGTCGCCGTTACAGTAATCGAGTGCACAGTGCCGGCCGAACGCCCCCTGATCTACTGTGCGCGGGTGATGGTTACGGGCAGCGTGAGCGTTTGCGTCGTGCCGCTCCCGCTCACACTGACCACGACGTTCGATTGGCCGCTGGGCGTGAACGCTGCCCCCGGCAAAATCGGGGTGCCGTAGTGGTAACAGGCCGTCAGCATCCCCAGCCCCGCCAGAAGCACGATCAACGCAAGGCGTGCGATCAGCTTCTTTTCATTCTTTTGCCGTGCGGCAAATGCGAGCATGCCAATCAGCAGGAGCATGGCCGCGGGAAGCGCGGGCGGTACGCGGCCCGGCCGCATGTGTTGCGAATCCTCCCATCCCGCGGGCGGCCCGCCCACACTGCTGACGCCATTGGGCCCCGTCGTGTAGATCGTTAACATTACGGGCACTGGCGGGCCGCTGCTGCTCAACGTGAACGTCGAGGGGCTGAAGACGCAGGCTGCGTAGCTGGGCAGAGTCGGGCAACTCAGCGTCAACGTCCCTGCGTAGCCTGTCGAGGTGACCGTGATTGTGGTAGTCCCGGACTGTCCCTGCGGGATGCTGAGCGACGGCGGAGTTGCCGACAGGCTAAAGCCCCCTGGCACGGAGATCGTCTCCACCAGTATCTGCGATGAAGAGCCGGAAAAATTGAGGTCTCCGCTGTACGCCGCCGTCAAAGGATGGACGCCGGCCGCCAGCGAGGAGGTGGTGAAGCTGGCCGTACCCGAAGCGTCTAGCGCGGCGGTGCCGATTGCCGTGCCGCCATCACTGAAGGTGACCGTGCCCGTGGGGGTTCCCACCAGGCTGGGTGACACCTGCGCGCCGAGGGTCACGGCCTGACCCACCAACGAGGGGTTCGGGGAAGACGTCAGCCCCGTTGTCGTGGAGACTGGCCCTGTCGCTCCGAAGATCGCGAAGGGCGAAAGCGAAGGGGTTGACCCGCAAATGATATGGTTGATTGTGTCCACGCTTGTGGTTATGTTCCGTGGACTACCGTTGACAAGATGGAACAGCGCAGGCTGTCCACTGAAAGTTAGGCCCATGTAATTGATGCAGATCGTAATTGGAGACATAAAGCCAAGGTTGGCTGGGGTAATGGTCAGATCGTAATACACGGGCGGATTGCCAAGCTCGAAGCCGCTAAGCGGCGCGGTTCCTGTGTTACTGACGCTCAAGCTGACCTGCCCTCCCGGCGAGCTCACGCTCGGGAAGCTGAGCGTGACCGGCGCCGGCAAAGTTCCGGAAGGTACGGTGCCCGTGGCCGCCGGCTGGACGGTCACAGGGGCCCCAGCCGGGACGTTCTGCGCCGAGCAGCCCAGGTTGTTCGCCGAATCGTCTAGCGTGTACGTCTGCGTCCCGGAAGAGGTTACGTCCGTGGCCACTTGCTGCGGCTGCGGCGTCGAGTTAGCTGAGAGTGTAATGTTCCCCACGGGTACTCCCGAATAGTCCTTTACCTGAGTACCGTCGACCGCGCGGAAAAATTGAATCTCGGCATAACTGGAGGAGGGCTGCGTGACAATCGCGACCACATCCCCGCACGGACTGAATTGCCAAAAAGCGGAAATCAGGTTGGTAAGGGAGGCGGGTGTTGTCGCGTGGCCAACTGTAGACGTAGAAGGCGGCTGCTCGAGGTGCACGAGATTCCATTGCACGCTGTTCTGGTCTGTCAGGTAGGCATAGACAAAACTGGTTTCCGGATTGTCCGGGCTGAAGCCCCAATCCCCAAGCGTGCCAAATGCGTCTACTGAAATAGCTTTTCCAGAGGCGTCCTGAATTCCTGAGATACCACCCGGAGGGTAATAGAAACTGAAGTCGCTATTCTCGTACACCATTTTCTCCGTCCGGAGGTTGTATATCACGAGAGTCGCCGAACCGTTTTGGCCTGGGATCGGAGTTGCTGCCGTCGTGTAGGCCAAATATTGGCCAGACGGGCTGAACTGGATGCGGGATGGCACCCCCGTCGGATTGCCGATTAGCGGCGTTGGACCGATGGACCGCCCAGGAGGGCTGCTCTTCAAGTTGTACACGGAGACGCCCTGCCCCGGCTCGTCTGCCTCAAGAGTAACGCCGTCCGGGCTGAGACCCGCGGCAGTGCCAGCCGGAACTGAGAGAGTGAACAACGTATTGGCCCCCGATTTCACAGTTAAAGTTGTACCGGACACATTCACTGAATATGTCCCAGATGTGCTCGTCGGACCGGAACCTTGATTTGGCGCCACATACGCCCCTGTCTTGCTGCAACCGCAAGTAGGCGTGCCGCCACCACCGGATGTTGACACGGTCGTCGTCGCGCTTGCGGAGGGAGTATTAGCGTTTACCTCATCCTCACTCACTGTGGCCATGTTCGTGAGGGTCTGACCGTCGGTCGCCGTCGAGCTAAGGGTAGCCGTGATCGTCATGTTCACGCTCGAGCCGACCGTGATCTGCGCAAATGTGCAGGTCACCGTCGTGATTCCGGTCTGCTGGTTCACAGTGATAGAGGGTTGATTCGTCGAGTTGCAGCTTCCGGAAGCCGAACTCAGGCCCAAAGGCAATGGATCCGTGACCACCACCGTTGTCGCGTTATTTGGTCCCGCAGTATTTTGTACCTTGATTGCATAGGACAACTGGCCGCCGGGGCTGACCGTGCTTGGCGCTGTCTTGCTTATTGCCAAGTTGGCTTGCGCCGGTGGAGCAGGGGCCACACCTGCGGCGGTAAACGACACGACCTGGTAGAAGGGGTTACCGGCTGTGCTCGCCAGGTTGCTTTCTCCCGACCCGGCGTTGTCGGCGAATGCCAGGGAGACGGCCGACGCACCCGCAAAGGTGGGGGCAAACTGGACCGTAACCGTGCACGAACCGCCGGAATTTATCGTCGACGGGACGTTGCACGTAGTGGTGAAGCTGAATCCGGGCGACGTACTAAGCCCGAACGACAGCCCGTTGAGGGCGAGGGGGCCGGTGCCCGTGTTGGTGAGAGTAATCGTGTAGGTTGCGCTCTGCCCCTCAGTGACATTGCCGAAATCGAAGCTGGAGTTGGGTGGCGAGTAATTTGCATACGGCTCGACGCCCGTTCCAAGCAGCAGAAACGCCTGTCCGACGTTGCCCGGCCCCGCGCCCGCATTGCTATTCGTCGTCGTGGTCGCCACGATCAAAAGCTCTGACTGCCCGGTTCCCAGAGATGTGGGCGCGAATTGCAGCGTGAACGTGCAAGATTGTCCGCCGCCGAGACTGACCGGAGAGGAAAAGGGGAAATCCCCCGCGCCATTGCAGACCACATTGGTGACTGTGAACGCGGTGCTTGAACCGCTCAAAGAAATCCCGTTTATGGTGAACGGCGAATTGCCCTGGTTGGTCAGCATAAGTTGCTGGGTGGCGCTGCTGTTTACGTCCACAGCGCCGAAGTTAATCGGCCCGATGGTCGAATACTGTGCAAGGGGCGCGCTAATCGTGAGCGTATCGCTAACGACTCCGGAGCATCCATTCGAGTCTGTTGCCGTGAAGGTGATGGGAAAGCTCCCGGACTGCGTCGGCGTTCCCTGCAGCACTCCCGCGAGGAAAGTCATGCCCGTGGGCAAGGCACCGCTCTCCGAGAATGTGATGGTACCCACTCCTCCGGTTTCGGTGAATGTGACTGGTGGGTAGGCCGTGCCAGTCGTGCCGTTTGCCAGCGTGCTCGGCCCCACGGTGATCGTCGGACATCCTCCTCCAATCGTCAGCGTATAAGCTTGGCTGCCGGTGTCACCGATCGAGTCAGTGGCCGTCACCGTGAAAGGAAACGTTCCAGTCTGCGTGGGCGTCCCGGAAAGTACACCGGCGGAAGTAAGCATAAGGCCTGACGGCGGCGATCCCGTCGTGACAGCAAAGGTTACCGTCCCAGTGGCTCCCGCCGCCGTGAACGTGACTGGGCCGTACGCCACACTCGCCGTGCCTGCCACAAGCGTCGTCGGGCTGATGGAGAGTGCCGAGCCGGCAAACGTGAATTTCATGATGAACGCGTTGGTAGGGTATTCTTCGCTTCCGTTGCCCGTCACGATTGGCGTCAGGGTGGTCTTCAATGCTCCGGGAGTGGTGGGAAATCCCTGGGGAGCCGTGCCCGTAACGTAAGCGTTGCCGCTCGAATCCAGTGCAATTCCAGTTGCCCCCGAAACTTCACTGTAATCATTCACCCCGGTCAGACCAATGTATGTCGAATAGACCAAGCCCGATCCCGACGAGTTAAACACGGTGAGAAACCCATTCGTGCTGGTCGTCGGAGGGCTGGTCTGGAACGCATCGGGCGTCGTAGGAAAAGTGCCATAGTAGCCGTCGTTGTATCCCGTCACGTAGGCCTCTCCCGAGGAGTTGACGCCTATGCCAGAGCCCGTGGTAACGCCGGGCAGGTAGGTCGAATACACCAAAGCCGACCCGCTGGGATTAAACTTGGTAACGAATGCGTCTGCATAATCAAGTAGATTCCTCTGATATGCCCCCGGAGTGGTAGGAAAGTCCGAATCTGACGCTTGCCCGGTCACATAGGCACAGCCCGAGGCGTCCACGGCCACGGCAAGAGCTTCGTCAAGATTCGTGGTATTCGAAATCGTCCCGGCGAGGAAAGTGGAGTAAATCAGTGCAGTACCAGTGGGGTTTAGTTTCGTTACGAACGCCAATGCCTCGTTGCTGGGGCTGCTAGTCTGGAACGCACCGGGAGTGACTGGGAACGTCGGCGCGTCCGTGTTTCCCACCACGAAGGCGTCGCCGGAAGAATCCACGGCAACTGCCTGGGCTCGACTGATACCCGTGCCCAAATAAGTGGAATAAGAGAGAGAGGCCCCGCCGGCGCTGACCTTCGTGACGAATCCCGCTTCTCCGCAGAAGGAAGCCGCGCAGCCCTGTGCAGCGCCCAGTGCAGGCTGGAAAGCCCCCGGCGTCGTCGGATATGTCGGCGAGGTGGTAGAGCCAACCACGTATGCATTGTTGGCCGCATCTAAGACAATTCCAAAGGCATAGGTGCTGACCGATCCAGTCGCCTCCGTCCCGCCCAGGAAAGTCGAGTAAACCAGCCCCGTCCCTGTCGGATTCAGTTCTGTTGCGAACGCGTAGTTGGCATAATAATCAGTCTCGGACGTTTGGAATGCGCCCGGGGTCGTGGGAAAATTATATTCCGTGTTCCCAGTCAGATACGCATCGCCGGCGGTGTCCACTGCGATTCCCGTTATAATTACGTCGCCAGGGTACGTACTGCTGCCAAAGTACGTGGAATAGATAAGGGCAGAACCGCTGGGGTTCAGCTTGGAGACGAAGCCCACTGTAGTGTAGGGATATACCGATATGAAGGCGCCGGGCGTCACCGGGAAGTCAATCGACCCAGCGGCTCCGGTCACATACACGTTGCCAGTAGAATCCACCGCGATTGCGCTTCCCGTATCCTCGCTGGAGCCGCCCAGATAGGTCGAGTAAACCAAGGTCGGATCAATGACCAAGGGGAGCGAGCGGTCATAGGGGCCGAGGGAGAAGCCGATGCGGTGCGGGCCGCGCAGCACAAACTCCCCGGCGACTTCGCGCCGTTTGCCCTCCACTTCCTGATAGATAATCGGCCTTTCGAGTTCGAGTTCACTCCGCCCGACGCCCAGCACCATCTCGCCTCGGCGACCGATGCGCATGCGCTTCGCCCCCTCCACGTCGAGAGCGATCCCGTGTGGGTTCGCGCCGGGCGCCACAATAAAATCGTATTCCAGGCGTTGCTGGTTCCCGTGAAACACCACATCCACACCGGGATAGACGCCTCGGTATTCCACACGCTCGTAATTGGCAACGTTCGTGCGCCACTGTTTCGGATCCTTACCCAGGAAGTAGTTCGTCTTGCCGGGCACTTGGCCTCGGCCTGTGATTGCCGCGGGCGTGCTCGCCCCCGCGAATTTCAGCTGCACGATGCGCGTGGGCCTGGGAGCTTTCGATTCGTCGAGATGCGGAGATGGAGAGCTCCGGGAATGTTGCCGTGTACGTGCAGACGCTGGTGCCGGTGACCCGGCCGTAAGTGAAAGGACGGCCCCCTGATCCGTCAGAAAGAGTGTGTAGCCCGGCGCGCGAGAAAGAAATTTCACACGCGCATCGGTCTGGCCTTTGTTTGCTTCGAATGTCATCGGCAGCGCGGCGTATATTTTCATGGCTCGCGCAGGCGAGACAGGCGACATCACCTGTGGAGGGGCTGATGCGGGCCACAGGGCTGCAGCGGCTGATTCGGGAGCAGGCGCGGGCTTCGTCGAATGCGAAATGGCGAGAGCCGCTGGAGCGGCTGCGGACGAAGGGAATGCCGCGCGTGGGATGGATGCCACGGTTGTCTCAGGCGGCGGTGATTGCTCACGGCTCACACCCGCAGAGATCAGTGAGGCACCGAGAAGGCCGACAAACACCAGGCTCCGCCGAACGATTCGTGCGACCGCTTCATGTTTCTCGTTCGTCTTCATGCTGTGTCTCCTTCTCTTTGTATTACTTCGCATACTCGAAAGCTTGCGCGCGCCTGCGAGCCACGCGCCGGAATGTGCGTCAGCAAGCGCATGCGCTCCCCTCCTGACGCCGAGGCGAGCGAGTGCTGGATTTTCGCTGGCTTGAAGCTTCTGGCCGCTTGGTCCACGGGCCACTGAGTCCTGGGAACAGATGAGGCGCAGTCTGCGAGCATCGCTCCGGCGGGTCAATGGACAAGAGGAGATTTGATTCTGTACTGAATCTTAAGAACTAAGCCGCACAGGATTCTGCACTTAGCCGGCTTCGGATAGCTCGAACACTTGGTACTGGTAGCGTGCTAAGATGGCCCAGTCCTGCAAGCTGGCCGCACAGGATCGCGCATGGAGCCGGCCCCCACTCCGCTCTCGTTCCGGTTTGGTCCCTACCTGGTAGACCTTCGTACCGGCGAATTGCGCAAAGAGGGCGCCCGCATCCGGCTGCAGGAGAAGCCGCTGCGCGTGCTGGCCGCGCTGGCCGAACGCCAGGGCCAACTCGTCACCCGGGAAGAGCTGAAGAAGCGGCTGTGGCCCGAAGACACTTTTGTGGACTTCGAAACCGGGCTGAACACCGCGGTCAGCAAGCTCCGCGACGCCCTTTCCGACCACGCCGAAAAGCCTCGCTACATCGAAACCATCCCCCGCCACGGTTACCGCTTCTTGATGCCGGTGGAGGTGGTCTCAGCAAGCAACGGCACGCCGGAGCAACTCCTTCCGCGCGTCGCTGCCGAGCCGGACGCGGCCACGTCTCTTCCCCGCACGGCGGCGACCCCGAAGCGACTCCGCGGTTCCTTGCTGTCCGTGGCGGCAGTGGCCCTCATGGTGCTGGGAGGGCTGAGCGTCTGGATGCTGCGCGGCCGCGCTGTCCTTTCCTTCAGCCCGCGCGACTCCGTGCTGATTGCCGACTTCGAGAACCACACGGGCGATCCGCGCTTCGACCAGGCATTGCAGACTGCCTTCCTGATCGGCTTGCGGCAATCCCGCCAGGCGAATGTGTTTCCGCAGGCGCGGCTGGCCTCGGTCCTAAAGATGATGGGAAAGAGCGCCGACGAGAAGATTACGCCCGCCGTCGGCCGGGAAATCTGCCAGCGGGAAAACATCCGGGGACTGGTGGTTTGCAGCATCACGCGCACCGGCCAGGAATACGCGCTCACCGCGGAACTGATCGACCCGCAGACGGGCGAGACGGCGAGCTCGCATTCGGAGCGGTCCTACGGCGAGAGCAATATCCTCGACGCCCTGGACGCGCTGGCCGGAGAGATCCGCCGCGACCTGGGCGAGTCCCTCTATCAGATTCACCGTGTGGGACCGCCGCTGCCGCAGGTCACCACGCGCTCGCTCACCGCGCTCAAACAATATGCGGACGGCCAGTCCCTGTGGCACAGCGGCAAGTTCGATGAAGCCATGACGCTCTTCCGTGCGGCCGTCGAGACGGATCCCGATTTCGCCATGGCTCATGCGGCTCTGGCCAACGGCTATTACAGCTACATCTATTACAAGCCGGACCAGGGAAAACAGGAATATGAAAAAGCGCTTTCGCTCACCTCGCGCACCACCGACCGCGAACGCCTGTTGATTCAGACCAATTTTGAGGTCGATCAGAAACACCTGAGTGAGGCGGTGACACTTTACAAGACCTATCTGGATCGCTATCCCGATGATTGGAACGTCCATTTGGACTACGCGCGAATGCTCCGCCTGCACAATCGTCAGCCGGAGGCTATCGGGCAGTACGAGCAGGTGCTGCGCATCGCCCCGGACGATGCCAGGGCCTATATTGATCTGGCCACCGCCTACAAAAGCCTGGGACAATTCCAAAAGGCTGTGGACGCGTATTCCCAGGCCTTTCGCCTGGAACCCGGTTGGCTGACTTCGGGAAACATCAACCGCGAATACGGGTTCACACTGGTCGCGCTGGGCCAGGACGACAAGGCCATCCAGGCTTTCACCGCCATGCTGGCCAAGCCGGAGACCCAGGCTCAAGGGCTGCGCTCGCTCGCGCTCTTGGATCTCTATCACGGGCGCTATGCCGTCGCGCGGCAACGCCTGGAGCAGGAATTGAAGGTCCAGGAGAACAAGTCGGGCCTATTCGACGTGGCGCGAACCCATTTCATGCTGGCCGTCATTGCTGGTGGAGAAGGCAATTCCCGCGGGCAGATGGAGCACCTCGATGCTTCCGTGGCGCATTTGAACGAGATTGGGCCGCGAGTCACCTGGGCCGCCCTGGTGGGCCAGGAATACGCGCGGGCCGGCGCCGTCGGCAAAGCGGAAAAACTCGCCGAGACCGTATCTGCGTCTGTCGACCCCCGCAATTCGGAAGACGCCGCTTATTTCCACATCTTGCAGGCCGAACTGGCTGTGGCTAAGGCAGACGCGGACGCTGCCATCAAGAGCCTTCTGGCTTTGGAATCGGAGACCAGTTCCGGAGTTCGCACCGTGCGCGCGGAAGCGCTGGCCCATGCCTACCAGCAGTCCGGCCAGACCGATCAGGCCATCGCCTGGCTCGAGAAGCTCCAAACATCCCCGGGAGGAGGAGCTGTTTCCTGGGAGCCCCAGCAAAATTGGCTGGCCTCTTACGTTACGCTGGCTTCCGACTATGCCGCGAAAGATGAAAAGGAAAAGGCTCGCGCCACGCTGGCCGCCTTCTTGCAGCGATGGAAGGACGCGGACCCCAACCTGCCCCTCCTGAAACAAGCCAAGGCCGAATACGCGAAGCTTCAGTGATCCGGCGGCGGGCGTAAACGCTGGAGCCGAGCGTGGAACCTCAACCCACGACCTGCCGATTACGAAACCGTTCTAATACTCGCACACTCACGCACGATGTTGCACCGCACTGAAAAAGCAGGAGCGAGCTTTCGCAGCGTTGCAGGGCGAAGCAGGATATCGCATCCGATGACAAGCAAACGGCGACAGTTTGGCGACAGGCCGATACAACCTACACCCATAACCATGCAACTGGGCCATGGTCCACAAACGGCGTTCTGAGAAGTTACCGCCGCCCAGGCAGCCTCCCGTAACTTCCCTTAACGCGACTTCTGGCGAGCCAGAGAACTCCTTTCCTGCTAGCCCGTTTTACGGCCAAGTGATCCCCGGTGCTGAGCTTGCCCTTACGACCGCGGTGACTCGACTGTAATCCCTCTGCGAGCTGCTGGCCTTACTGGACCACCTGGTCCGCTCGCTTGAGCACCTCGGGCGGGATTGTGACACCGATCTCGCGCGCCGTTTTCAGGTTCACGATCAGCTCGTAGCGCGTTACCGTCTCCACGGGTAGCTCGCCCGGCTTGGCTCCCTTCAGAACCTTGTCCACGTACACGGCCATGCGGTGGATTGCCTCGACTTCGCTCGTTCCATAGCACATGAGTCCCCCGGCAGCCACTCTGGATGGCGGAAACACCGTGGGGAGGTGGTCCTTGGCTGCCAACTCCGCAATCTTCGTCGCGTAAACCCCCAATACCGGCTCTTCCAGGACCACCAGAGCGCCCGCATGTTCCTGCTTTATCGCTGCAAACGCGCCTTCGAGATCCGGACTGGGCCCCGCCACTCTGAGCGGCTGAGGCTGTAAACCCAGAGCTCTTGCCTGCTCCTCGCTTGCTCTTATTAAAACCTCAGAAACGCCTCGATCTCCCAAGATAGCCACGCGCTTGAGATCCGGGATCACCTCCTTGAGGAGCGTGAACTGTTTCGTGGCTTGCGGTAGGTCAAAACTGGTCACACCTGTCATCTTTCCGCCAGGGCGCTCCACGCTTGGCACCACATTGCCCGCCACCGGGTCAATAACGATGGCGAAGATAATCGGGATGTCCGTGACCGCTTTCTTGGCCGCCCGGGCCGTGACCGCGCCAGTCACAACAAGGACGTCCAGTTTCAGACCGGCCAGCTCAGCGAGAATTTCGGGGAATCGCTCGTAGTGCCCTTCCGCGAATCGCGCCTCAATCACGATGTTCTTGCCCTCGACATAGCCCTGCTCCGCAAGTCCCTGCCGGAACGCGTCGAACAGGGGTAACGAGCGGCCCTGGGGTGCGAGAAACCCCACCCGCGGGATCTTGGCAGCCTGCTGTGCCTCGGCGGGCGCAAGGATGGCGCTCAGAGCGAGGATGACCACTGTGAACATGGCTGTGATGAGAGATCTCATCAGACACCTCACATTTCATCCCATCCCTTTCTTAACTTCGATATTGAGGGCATTGTACACGAGCCCAGCCCGTCGACATGGACCTATGGTCGGATAACCAGCCATCTGGCCCTCAGGGTCCACAAACGGCGTTATGGGAAGTTACAGCCACCGCTCAGGAAACTGACTCACCTCTGGACGCGCCCGGAATCTGACATCGAGCGGGTCATCCGGGGGACTTCAAGGCATACTTCCCTACCTCCAGGCACCACGCACCCGCGAACAGCAAGGGCAGCCAGCCCAGGATAGATCGGGCCACGCGGACCCATCGAGGCACCTGCGCGTTTTCTTTCCCAGCAACTCTGCAGTGAGCTTGGCGTCGGCCCGTTTCCCGTGGGTCAAAGCTAGTACGAGGCCGACCAAGGCGGACAGGCCCACATCCCCGGCCTGTTATTGGGCAGCCAAGCCCAGTAGCCCAGCCCCAGGACCCCGAGGCAAATGCTGGTCAGCAAGATTCGGCCCGGCTGCCTGGCCGTCCGGCCAGTCACTCGGTATGTGCCTCTCGATTCCACGGGGACTCGTCTACCAAATCTTTGAACCCAATAACAACGTTTCCGGGCGCGATCTCAAGGACGCTGCGGCCAAGCCGGAAATCTATTTTCGGCTGGAAAACACGAGTCCGGAGGCGCGGCCGCCGGATGGGGAGATCGTGATGCGAAAACTGATACTGGGGTTTTTGTTCGTATTCGGCGCCCTGGCGGCATTTGCTGCGGGGGCGCCCAAGGTGGTGTACGTGCGCTGCGGGAAGCTGATTTACGACGCGGAGAAAGCGCCGCTCGCGCCGGCCGCGGTGGTGATCACGGACGGAAAAATCACCGCGGTGGGGGCGGATTTGCCCGTGCCTGCGGGTGCGGAGGAAATCGACCTCTCGCGGTATACCGTTCTGCCCGGATTCGTAGATGCGCACATCCACATCTGGTCCGGTCCGTTTGGGAAGCAGGCTTCGATGCCGCTGGCGGCGCTGCGTGGGTCGAAGGCGATGAGCTACGCGCTCTCCTCCGGCGTCGTGGGGGCGCGGGTTCTGGGCACAGAGGGATTCATTGACGTGGCGCTGAAGGACGCGATCGACGAAGGCACCATCCCCGGTCCACATCTGGTTCCCGCGGCGCACGCGCTGACCATCCCGGGCGGGCACGGGGATTTCTTCCCTGCCCCGCCGTTCTTGCCGATGGAGGACTTTTACACGCCGATGAACGGGTTTGTGAATTCTCCGGCGGACGCGGAGAAGGCCGTGCATTTGCAGATCAAGTACGGCGCGCGCGTGATCAAAGTCCTGGCTTCGGGAGGGGTGCTTTCGCCGCTCGATTCTCCGACGGCGGAGCAGATTTCGCCGGAGGACCTGCGGGTGATCGTCGAGCAGGCGCACATGGATCACACGAAGGTGGCGGCGCACGCGGAGAACATCCGCAGCATCCTGGCGTCGCTGGAGGCAGGGGTGGACTCCATCGAGCACGGCTCGGAACTGAACGAGGAAGCAGTGAAGCTAATGAAGAGCCACAAGGTGGTGCTGGTGCCGACCGTGTACGTGGTGGATGACAGCGTGGCGAGGGGCGAGAAGGAGCATCTCCCGGACTACGTGATGCAGAAGGTGCGCGCGCTGGCCAAGACT
>Ga0187819_10000208_pt1 | contig 28260 bp, 27 predicted proteins | sample NC_wetland_sal_i_15_FD_132411 | JGI IMG/M metagenome (GOLD analysis project Ga0187819, IMG submission 132411) | Wetland sediment microbial communities from Neuse River Estuary, North Carolina, USA - SO4_4 | ecosystem: Environmental > Aquatic > Freshwater > Wetlands > Sediment | place: USA... | reverse complement strand
TGTCTGCTTTGGGTCATTAACTGCCGCGCTGGCTAACGACGGCCGTGGCTGCTTTACCCCCATAAGCGGACGCCGATCCGCAAGCGGAAAGGGTTTAATTGAGACCATGCTGATCGTTCTCACAAACGAGGAGAACGACTATGCAAACCGCGCAAATTTGGTGGGCGGAGCAGATCCGACCCTGCGCGGTTAGCGTCACACGTCGATTTGCTCGGCTATCGCCAGAGCGTCATCAACCTCGATACCAAGATAGCGAACCGTGCTCTCGATCTTGGTATGGCCAAGGAGCAACTGGACAGCCGCAGATTGCCGGTGCGGCGATAGATCATAGTGGCCTTGGTCCGTCGCAGGGAATGCGTGCCGAACAGGCACGGATCAAGACCGATGCCGTGTATCCAGTCGGCAACAAGACGCGCATATTGCCGGGTCGAGAGGCCCCGGTCTGCCTGACGTTGCGCGGCAAATAGAAAATCTCCTCGCTTCCTGTTCGCTGCACGGAGGTAATCATCGACCGCTTGCCGGGTTTGTTCGGTGACCTCAAACCTTACCGACCGGCCGGTCTTCTTCTGGCGGATCGTCGCGCGCTCAATGGCGTATCCGTTAGGGGCAATATCCTCGACTTTGAGACTGATGACATCGCAACCACGCAGTTTGCTATCGATGGCAAGATTGAACAGCGCCAGGTCGCGCTTGCGGTCTGCCATTTGAAGCTTGGTGCGGATCGACCAGACATGCTTTGGCCGTAGCGGCGGCTTCGCCCCGGTCAGCTTGCCCTTGTTCCAAGGGGTACGCTTGGACGCAACTGGGGTTGGATTTTCGCTCTCTTCAAACCGGTTGCTCACCTGGTTCACCAAGGTGCGGGAAGCGATAAAAATTGCCTTTTGCCCACAATGGGGCATTTTCGCCCGCACCTTTTTTCTATCCTGTTGATCGGGGGCAATTGTTTCACTTCTCCCGGGCCCACCATCCTGCTGCGCGCAACGCGCTTCGCAGGATTCATGCATCCCTTAACCTGGAATGAACATCCGCACTGCAGCGAGCCCCATCACGGCTGTGCCGATCCAGCCTAGGATGACGATCGGCCGACTTGCGGTAAATCGGCCCCTTACTGATTTGTTGCAAACCAAAAGAATGATTACCGCCATTAGAGGGACAGCAACGACTCCGTTTATCACTGCACTCCAGAATAAAGCTTTCATCGGACTAATCGGCGAATATTGGATGACGAGAGCTGCAAGAACACTCAGCGCGATAACGCTATAGAAGCCGCGCGCGTCAGTGGCCTTGCGTTCAAGGCTCCATTTCCATCCCATCGCCTCGCTGAGCGCATAGCCAGCAGACCCAGCAAGCACTGGAACGCCGATCAACCCGACACCGAGAATGCCAAGAGCGAACAGGATGTAGGCAAAATCGCCTGCCAGTGGTCGCAGCGCACTCGCAGCCTGTGCGGCTGTTTCAATATCCGTCACACCAGCGACATGGAGCGTGACTGCTGTCGCTAAAATGATGAAGTAGGCGGTGGCGTCGGAATAAAACATGCCACTCCAGGTATCCCAATTGATGCGGCGAAGCTCTCGTCCGGCGGCCACAGAATCAGCAATGAGTGGCCGGGCACCCTCCCGCTTCATATCCTCGATTTCCTCGGAAGCCTGCCAGAAGAACAGGTAGGGGCTAATCGTTGTGCCGAAGACGCCTGTAATCACCGTGGCGGCATCAGAATCTGGCGTGAACTTGGGCCATAGGGTCCGCAACGCCACCTCGCCCCAGGGAACATGAACCGTGAAGAGGACAGCCGCGTAGGCCAACAGCGATAGCGTAAGCCATTTCAGGAAGAACACGTAGCGATGATAAGGAACGAAAACCTGCAACAAGACGGTAACGAGGACAAAGAACACAGTCATTCCGTGGCGATCGAACCCGGTGACAAGTTCGGCCGTCTCCCCCATTGCCGCGATGTCGGCCGTGATATTAAGCGTGTTGGCGATCAAGAGGAGGAGCACCACGCCGCGGAGTACGACTGGAGGAAATGCTTTCTTGATGTTGGCGGCGATGCCTTTGCCCGTTACCCGGCCAATGTCAGCGCACATCAGTTGGATGGCTGCCATCAGCGGGAACGCCAATGGCATGGTCCAGAGCATGTTGAGGCCGAATTGCGCGCCAGCTTGAGAGTAGGTCGCGATGCCGCTCGGATCGTCATCAGCGACGCCGGTGATAAGGCCCGGCCCAACCCGCGACAGCGGGTGGTCCTTCACACGGTTCCAAAAGGTTGCGAGGGCGCTCATTGATACGATCGGTCGGGCCGATAAGTTTGCGACCTGCTCTAGCTGATTCGAGTTGACGACTGGAGGGACGTGGCTACGGGTGTTGCGGCTTGATAAGGCTAATCGGGCCGAAACCGTCGTCTGACCTGGATAGGTTAGTCTGAGCGAAAAGCGCCAATCCTGTCTTTTGCCCAAGATTGCCCAGAATTCTTGACACTTGCATTACGGAGCTTGTGAGATCTCCATGCGACTGTGGCCGCGAGAAAAGCCCAAGAAATGATTATGGTCGCTGGCGCGGAGACCTTGAGGCGGCCAAATGAAACGTCGCGACTTCATCAAAGCACCCGCCGGCGCCGCGCTGGCATGGCCGCTTACCGCGCGCGCACAGCAATCCACTGGCGCGCCGTACATCCGTGCGCTCACCGAGATCAAGCACGACTACGGAAAAATCTCCCATCCGAGCGAATTAGCTCGCTCGGATTACATCACCCGCCTCGTTCGGCTTCGCGAAGAGGCCGCGCGCCTGAAGACTGATGCATGGCAGGCGATTGACGCCGAGATCAAACAGCATCCGGTGCCGAATGATTCCGATGGTAAAATTTTGTCGGGTCTTCTCGTCGGTCAATGGGAGTCACCTCGGCACGATTACCTCTACCGGGCGGACGGCACCTGGACGATGATGCCGGCAGAACCAGACATCGCCCATGGCACCTGGCGCATTCAAGGCAATCAATACTTTGACACCGCCGCGACCGATCCGCCGGAAACACGTCAATACACGATCATCCTCATCACCAAACAGGATTTCGTATTTACCGACCAAGAAGTTGTCTTTTACGAGAAGCGGCTCAAATAGTGCGCCAAAACCCAACACAACAGGAATCGCAAGCCCGCTGTTTGGTCATTGATGAATGACAGCCGCTAAGTCCGCCGGCTCAGCAAGAACACCGCCTGTTCGCCGAACAGATTCCAGAACCACCACGGCATTTTCAGCCGCATGCGTCCGCCCCAGGCGTTGAGCGCCACCGCCTGCTCCATCTTGGCGCCGGCGGCGCGGCACAATTCGCGGAAATCCTTGATGCTGCAGAAATGGATGTTGGGCGTCTCGTACCAGGCATAGGGCAGATTGTCGGTGCGCGGCATGTGCCCGCCGAAAAAGATCTGCAGCCGGATGCGCCAGTGGCCGAAATTCGGAAACGACACGATGCCGTGACGGCCAATGCGGAGCATGTGCTCGAGGACGACGCGAGGCCGGCGCGTCGCCTGCAGCGTCTGCGACAGGATGACGTAATCGAACCCATCGTCGGGATAATCTTCGAGGTCGGTATCGGCGTCGCCCTGGACGACGGCGAGGCCTTTGGCGACGCATTCGTTCACGCCCTCGCGCGAGAGTTCGATGCCCCGGCCGTCGACGCCGCGGCTTTCCAGAAGCCGCAGCAATTCGCCGTCGCCGCAGCCGACGTCGAGCACGCGCGCGCCGCGCGCCACCATGTCGGCGACGACCAGCAAGTCGACGCGCGAGCCGCCGGACCCGCGCGCGGCCTCCGCCATGGTCAAATCGTATTTCAGGCGGGACAACATCGTCACTTCCTCCCTCTCCCCAGAGGGGAGAGGGTTGGGGTGAGGGAGATCGAGCGAGAATTATTTTGCAACATCCGAACCCCCTCACCCGGATTGAATCCGACCTCTCCCCGCCGGGGAGAGGTGAAGATAACGTCGCTTCGCAGGAACAACATTATAATCACCGCCTCGGCAGGCCGCGCGCCTTGGCGGCGCCGTCCAGAAAGCCGCGCACGATCGCGAACAATTCCGGCTCATCAAGCAGGAAAGCGTCGTGGCCCTTGTCGGTGGTGATTTCGGCAAACGACACCCGCGCGCCGGCGGCATTGAGCGCGTGCACGATGGCGCGCGACTCGGAGGTCGGAAACAGCCAATCGCTTGTGAACGAGATGACGCAGAAGCGCGTCGGCGCGCCGCGAAAGGCTTCGGCCACGACGCCGTCGTAGTCGGCGGCGAGATCGAAATAGTCCATCGCGCGCGTCAGATAGAGATATGAATTGGCGTCGAACCGCTCGACGAAGGTGATGCCCTGGTGGCGCAAGTAGGATTCCACCTGAAAGTCGGCGTCGAACGAGAAGGTCGGGTTGTCGCGATCCTGAAAGCGGCGGCCGAATTTGCGGTGCAGCGCCGCATCGGAAAGATAAGTAATGTGCGCGCCCATGCGCGCGACCGCGAGCCCACGGCGCGGATTGGTGCCTTCGGCAAAATAGCGTCCACCGCGCCAGTCCGGATCGGCCATGACCGCCTGGCGGCCGACCTCGTGAAAGGCGATGTTTTGCGCCGAATGCCGGGTCGAACCGGCGATCGGCAGCGCCGCGAACACCCGGCGCGGATAGCTCGCGGCCCATTGCAGCACCGCCATGCTGCCCATCGAGCCGCCCGCCACGGCGAACAGTGATTCGATGCCGAGATGATCGAGCAGCATCGCTTGCGCGCGAACCATGTCGCGCACGGTGATGACCGGAAAGTCGAGACCCCAGGGCATGCCAGTCGCCGGATTGGTCGAGGCCGGTCCTGAAGTGCCCATGCAGCCGCCAACCACATTCGGGCAGATGACGAAATAACGTTCGGTGTCGATCGGTTTGCCCGGCCCGACCATGGTCTCCCACCAGCCGGGTTTTCCTGTCACCGGGTGATCGTTGACGACATGCTGGTCGCCGGTGAGCGCATGGCAGATCAGAACGGCGTTGCTGCGCGCCGCGTTAAGGGTGCCGTAGGTCTGATAGGCGATCTGGAAAGGAGCGAGGTCGACGCCGGCGTCGAGCCGCAGCGGCTTGTCCAAGCCAAAGCGCACGACGGGCGAATGCGGGTCATCCGCTTCACGCGTGCGGTCGGCAAGGTCAAGTGTTGCGCCGATATCGGCCATTGCTGCTTTCCGAAAAACGTCGGACGTCGCCTGGCAAACTGCCAGGGTCGGGTCAAAACGGCGTAAATAGGCCCCTTCGCCCCGGAGTCAATGTTTTCTTTGCTTTCGGCCTTAACGACACCTATCAAATGGGCGAAAGCCAGGACTTAAAACGATGGCGAAATCGCCGCGCCAAGCCACGCCGTCACTTGCCGATCTGCGTCGCGAGATCGATCGCATCGACGCGGACATGCATGCGCTGTTGATCGAACGCGGCGAGATTATCGATCGGCTGATCGCGGTGAAAAAGACCGAGGAGACCGGGTCGGCGTTCCGGCCGGCGCGCGAAGCCGAGATGATGCGCCGCCTGGTGCAGCGGCATCACGGCAGCCTGCCGCTCGATACCGCCGAAAGCATCTGGCGCGTCATTATTTCGACCTTCACCTATGTGCAAGCGCCGTTCTCCGTGCACGCCGATCTCTCGGCCGGCGACGCCTTGATGCGCGATTCCGCGCGTTTTCACTTCGGCTTCACGGTGCCGTTTGTGCCGCATATGGGTGCAGCGAGTGTCGTCGAAGCGGTTACGGAATCAAAAGGCGATCTCGGCCTGGTTCCGGCTTTTGCCATCGCCGGCTCCGGCCCGTGGTGGACCGCGCTCGAATTCGCAAGCGCGCCGAAGATCATCGCCCGGCTGCCCTTCGTCGAACGCGCCGATCATCCGGCGGCATTGCCGGTCTTTGTGATTTCTCGTGCCGCTGCCGACACCATGGTGGTCGAAACTGAGACATGGAGCATGCGGGTGTCCGGCTGGAGCGCCAGCGCAGTGCGGGCCTTGGCCGAATTCGCCGACGTCATTGCCGTCCCCGACCGCGCCTTCGATGGCGCGGCCCTGCTTGTCTCGGTAGCGCACGGGGGCGTCGATGCGGTCGCCGCGGCTTTGGTTAAGAGCGGCGCCTCGATCCGCTCGTCCGCCCTCGTCGGCAGTCACGCAACCCGCTATACGATCCCCAATAAAGCGGACAAGACGTGATGGCGGCTTACGTACATGCGGACATCGCGAAGGTGATTCACAGCCCTGACGGCGCGTTTAAGATCGAATTTCTTAGACGCAACGATGGTCTCTATGAGTATCGAGGCTTTGAGCGCCGCCTAGAAGAGAGCCCTTTCAGGAACGGCTAGTATTGGTCGCCGTGCGAATATTCTGGCCTTTACGAGACGATAGAAGAGCTCGAACAGACGGCGCGGCAGATGGTGGCTTGGCTGCGCGTGATTTCTACTTGTTAAGTATGCAAATCCCCTTTCAGGGAGAGGGATTTATGAGACCTCTGAGATATAAGAAATAAAATGACTAGCGTGCGTCCCCAGCCGCGCCCCGGCGTGCTCGACATCGACGCCTATGTGCCCGGCAAGAGCAGCGCACCGGGCGCGGCAAAGGTATTCAAGCTGTCCTCGAATGAGACGCCGCTCGGGCCGAGCCCGCGCGCGATTGCGGCCTATAAAGCCTGGGCCGATCACCTCGAAGATTACCCGGATGGCGCGGCCGGCGATCTGCGCGAAGCGATCGGGCGCGCGTTCGGGCTCGATCCCGATCGTATCGTTTGCGGCGCCGGTTCGGACGATCTCTTACACCTCTTGGCGCACGCCTATCTGGTGGATGGCGACGAGGCGATTCACACCACGCACGGTTTTTTGATCTATCCGATCGTGACGCTGGGCGCAGGCGCAAAACCCGTCGTCGCCCCGGAGAAGGATTACACGGCTGACGTCGATGCGATTCTCGCCGCGGTGACCAAGAAGACCAAGATCGTCTTTATCGCCAATCCGAACAATCCGACCGGCACCTGCCTGTCGTTCGACGAGGTCAAACGCCTGCACCGCGGGCTGCCGCCGGATGTGCTTCTGGTGATCGATGCCGCTTACGCCGACTATGTCCGGCGCAACGACTACGAAGCCGGTATCGAACTGGTCGCAACTTCCGAGAACGTGGTCATGTGCCGGACGTTCTCCAAAATCCACGGGCTCGCGGCGCTTCGCCTCGGCTGGATGTTCGCGCCGGCGCACATTGTCGACGCGATCAATCGCATTCGCGGTCCCTTCAACGTCACCGGACCGGCCATCGCCGCCGGTGTTGCTGCGATCGAGGACCTCGAACATCAGGAGCGCTCGCGTGAACACAACACGCGCTGGCTCAATTGGCTGACGCAGGAAATCGGCAAGCTTGGGCTGAAGGTGACGCCGAGCGTCGCCAATTTCGTGCTGATCCATTTTCCGGAAAGTAAGGGACGCACCGCCAAGGATGCCGACGCCTTCCTCACTGCGCGCGGACTGATTTTGCGGCAGACGACGGCCTATAAGCTGCCGAACGCGCTGCGCATGACGGTGGGCACCGAGGAAGCCAACCGCTTGGTCGTCGCGGCACTCAAAGAATTTTTGGGGCAGACATGACGCGAAGCGCCGTCGTGAACCACCTCTCCCCAGTGGGGAGAGGTCGACTTGCGAGCAAGGCGAGCAAGTCGGGTGAGGGGGATCGGATCTTTCGGTCCCCCCTCACCCGGCTCGCAGCCGATGCTGCTCGCCGATCTCTCCCCAACGGGGAGAGGCAAGGCTGGCGTCATGGCTCCTAAAACACCTTTGTTTAACCGCCTGGCGCTGATCGGCGTCGGATTGATCGGTTCGTCGATCGCGCGCGCAGCGCGCGCACAGAGCGCGGTGCGGGAAATTGTCGCCACCGCGCGCTCGCCGGCGACACGGCGGCGCGTGGCCGAATTGGGGCTGGCGGATCAAGTCGTCGAGAGCAACGGCGCCGCGGCGGCGGGTGCCGATCTCGTCATCGCCTGCGTGCCGGTCGGGGTTTGCGGCGAAGTGGCCAAAGAGATCGCGCCGCATCTCAAGCGTGGCGCGATTGTTTCCGATGTCGGATCGGTGAAGGGCGCGATCGTGCGCGACATGGCCCCGCACTTGCCCGCCGGAGTGCACTTCGTGCCGGCGCATCCAGTCGCCGGCACCGAGCATTCCGGCCCCGACGCCGGCTTCGCCGAACTCTTCGTCGGCCGCTGGTGCATTCTCACCCCGCCACAAGGGACCGAACCCGCCGCCGTCGACAGGCTGGCGGCGTTTTGGCGCCTGCTCGGCGCCAATGTTGAAACCATGGCGCCGGACCATCATGACTTGGTGCTGGCGATCACCAGTCACTTGCCGCATCTGATCGCCTATACGATTGTCGGCACCGCCGACGAATTGGCCGAAGTGACGCGTTCGGAGGTCCTCAAATTTTCCGCCGGCGGCTTTCGCGATTTCACCCGCATTGCCGCTTCGGACCCGACCATGTGGCGCGATGTTTTCCTCGCCAACAAGGATGCGGTCTTGGAAATGCTCGGCACCTTCAATGAAGATCTGGCGCAATTGACGCGGGCCATTCGCCGCGGCGACGGCGAGGCGTTGTTTGAACATTTCAAGCGGACCCGAGCTATACGGCGCGGCATTGTCGAAATCGGCCAGGATTCGCCTTCGCCGGATTTCGGCCGGGCCCATCCCGGCCTGCCTGCCGCTCCCCTGCCGCGGCCTTACGCGGCTTCAGACGACAATTGAGCCTAGAGCATGATTCCGAAAAGTGGATACCGGTTTTCGGAAAAGATCATGCTCAAACAACAAGCTAAAGCGAAACAACGAATCAACCTAAGATCATTTCGCTTTAGCGGGTCGATCAGAAAGTATTTTCGCGATCGATGAACCGGACTACGACGTCGCGCGTGTCGGGCGGCGGCAGAGCAAGTTCGCTGTGGAACGCCAGCCTGTGGCCCGCGGACAAGCGTCCGCGCGCCGGCGCGGCGGTCCAGGAATAAATTTCCTGATGCTCCGCGTTGCGGATCGCAAAGCGCAAATGCGGCACATCCGCGCTCTCCGTTGTGCTATTGCCGATCTCGCCTTGGACGATGAGGATCGGTTCGCCGTCATGCCGCTCAGCGGTTGCGGCAAGGCGGTCAAAATGGATGCCGCGAAGGTTCACCGGCAAACCGAGCGTGGCATAAAACGATGCGGTTTGCGGCATGGCCCAGACCAGATCGGCACGCTCGCCGATAATCGCCGCGTCAGTAAGCGCAAGTCCGAGAATAACGCACTGCAAGCGTGACAGTGACGGGCGCCACAGCCACCAAGACTGCCGCCAAGACAGCCACCAAGACGGGCGCCAAGACAGCCACCAAGACGGGCGCCAAGATCGGCGCCAAGGTTGCCGCCTGACAGCGCCAATGACCCGCGCGGCGATAGCTGAGATGCCCGCGATCAGCGGGGTCACCGTTGCGCCTGCGAGGTCAGCGCCGGCCGGCTCGGCATGAAAGCCCGCAGGCTGGATGGGCGCGCGGTCCGCCCGGGTCCTGGCGGCTTCCAGCTCCTCAGCCAAAACCGCCGTTGCCCGCCGCAAACGCGGTAGCGCCGACCACGCCGCATCGGCCGCAGCTTGCGCAATGGCGGCCATCGCGCGTCGTACCGGCGGCACTGCATCCGCCGTGGCCAGGAGCTTGTCGGTATTGGAGAGCGGCGCTTGCCAGACCCAACGGCAATGGTGGCAACGAAGCTTCCGGGTCCAGCCTCTGGCCGGCCGCAGGCTTGCCATTTCGACGCCATAGGATGTAGCGCAGTTTGGACAGACGATCAGCATTGGCGTATCGGCAAGCGCGAAAAGCGCGCCAAAATGCGCGCCCTTGGACCCTAACAGCCGTCTGTTAAAGAAGGGGTAACCACGCCAGCCCCGGCGCGCCGCCGGGCCACGGCTTTGTTCGCCTGCTAGGGTCAAAATTCGTTATTTACGCGGCTCGCGCAAATGAATGAGTTTTGGCCCTAGATTGCGGGCGGCAGGGCGAATCACGACGCCGGCTTGGTGGAGGACCGCGTGATCCGATTTGAGAATGTCGGCTTGCGCTACGGCTTCGGTCCGGAGGTCCTGCGCGACCTGAGCTTCCATATCGACAGCCATTCTTTTCAGTTCCTTACCGGCCCCTCGGGCGCCGGGAAAACCTCGCTGCTGCGTTTATTATTTCTATCGCTTAAACCCACGCGCGGTCTGATTTCCATGTTCAATCGAGATACCGCCACGCTGACGAAGGACGACCGCGCCACGCTGCGCCGCCGCATCGGCATCGTTTTTCAGGATTTTCGTCTGCTCGATCATCTGAGCACTTATGAAAATGTGGCGCTGCCGTTCCGCGTGCTGGGCAAGGAAGAGGCTGCGTATCGCAGCGAAGTCGTCGAGCTCTTGCAATGGGTCGGTCTCGGTGAGCGCATGGACGCGTTGCCCCCGGTGCTGTCGGGAGGCGAGAAGCAGCGGGCCGCAATTGCGCGCGCCGTGATTGCACGGCCGCAATTGTTGCTCGCCGACGAGCCGACCGGCAACGTCGATCCCAATCTCGGCCAGCGGCTGCTGCGGCTGTTCATTGAGCTCTATCGATTGGGGACCTCGGTCGTTATCGCCACGCACGACATAGCGCTCATGGACGAGTACGACGCCCGGCGACTGGTGCTGCACGAGGGACGATTGCATGTCTACGAGTGAGCCCCTCGACACTTCGGCGCGATCATGGGCCGACCGCGAAGCGACTTCGGCCATTGCCGCGCGCCGCGGGCTGACTCCCATCGTGCCGGGCGATTCGATCGCCGGGCGATCGCTCAGCGCGGTCGTGGCCATCATGACGTTCCTTGCCGCGCTCGCCGCCGGCGCGGCCATGTTGATCGCCGGCACAGCGAGCGACTGGCAGTCAGAGGTGGGGCGCGAGGTGACGATCCAGGTTCGCCCCGTTTCCGGGCGCGATCTGGAAGCCGATGTCGCCGCCGCCGCCGCCATCATCCGCCAAGCCCCGGGCATTGCCGACGTGCGCGCCTATACCAGGGAGGAATCCGCAGAGCTCGTCGAGCCGTGGCTTGGCTCGGGCATCACGCTTGGTGACTTGCCGATCCCACGCATTATCGTGGTCAAGCTGCTGCCGGGCGGCGCGGCCAATTTCGCCGATTTGCGCAAAGCGCTCGCGGCGCAAGTGCCGGGAGCGAGTCTCGATGACCACCGCGGCTGGATTGATCGCATGCGGACCATGGCGGAGACCGCGGTCGCCACGGGCATGGTCATTCTCGCGCTCGTTATTGCCGTCACCGTCCTGTCCGTCACCTTTGCCACCCGCGGCGCCATGGCAACCAATCGGCCGACCATCGAAGTGCTGCATTATGTCGGCGCGACCGACGGCTTTGTCGCCAGTCAGTTTCAGCGGCATTTCTTGGTTTTGGGTCTCAAGGGCGGCGCGATCGGAGGCGGCGCCGCCATGGCGCTGTTCGGAATTCTGCAAGCAGCCGATGCCTGGCTCATCGGCACGCCGGGAGGGGAACAGGCGGCAGCTCTGTTCGGCAGCCTGGCGATCGGGCCCGCCGGTTATATCGCCATGTTTGTCGTTGTCGTGCTGATGGCGCTGGTCACCGCCGTGGCGTGCCGCCGGACCGTCGGCCACACCCTGGAGACGATCGAGTGAGGCACGCCACAGGTGCCGATGCGCGCGTGGAGTATAATTCGCGGCCTGGTGCGGCCGCTAAAGCATGATCCCGAAAAGTGGGGAACCGGTTTTCGGAAAATATCATGCTCAAACAACAAGCTAAAGTCGGCGAGGGAGCGCTGGAATGCCGAGCCTTAGAAAGGCGGTGAGAAGGCGCCGGATCGGTTCAATCGGCACTAAGCTCATTGTCTTTGCCGCGATCCTGCTGGTCGGCGGCTTCGGCTATTTCATTTGGCAACTGCCCGACCAACAAATCGAGCTTGATCGCAATGCCGACGGCATCGTGGTGCTGACCGGCGGCGACTCGCGCGTCGCCGACGCGCTTGCACTGCTCGCCGCCGGGCGCGCCAAGCGGCTTTTGATCTCCGGCGTATATACCGGCACCACGACAAACGACATCGCCCGTCAGGTGGTCGACTACAATCGCCTGCTGACCTGTTGCGTCGATCTCGACTATTCCGCGGTCAACACGCTGGGCAATGCGGTGGGGACGCGGCAGTGGATGCTCAAGAACGGCTTCCATTCTTTGATTGTTGTGACTTCCGCCTATCACATGCCGCGTGCACTGGCTGAACTGTCGCGCCAGCTGCCGGAGGTCGCTTTGATTCCGTACCCGGTCGTCTCCGACCGATTGCGTGTCGAGCCATGGTGGTCGAATGGTGCGACGACAAAAGTCGTGGTGTCGGAATACTTCAAATACCTCGCCGCCAAGCTGCGTATGCAATTCGAGGCGGCTCCGGCCTCAAGCTGATCACGAATGAGCTGCCAACAACTCTGCCTATTTTCGGAAAAATCTCCGTGTCCCGATTGTTGATTCTTGCCCGATCGCTTGTGTTCAACGCGCTGTTTTACGCCAATTTGCTCGTCCATATGATCGTGGCGCTGCCGGCGCTGGTACTGCCTTATCCGGTCCTCCGCGCCTTCATCCGCTCCTATGCGCGAAGCAGTCTTTGGCTGCTGCGCGTCATCTGCGGCACCAATGTGTCATGGCGCGGCACAGAAAATATCCCGCGAGGCTCTTGCATCGTGGCGTGCAAGCATCAGTCGGCCTGGGAAACATTTGCGCTTTACGCAGTGCTTGAGGACCCGATCTACATCCTCAAGCGCGAATTGATGTGGGTCCCGCTATTCGGCTGGTACACGTGGAAAGCGGGCCTCATCCCGGTCGACCGCAACGCCGGCATGGCCGCCCTTTCCCGCATGACCGCGCGGGCGCAGCGGGCGATCGCGGGACCACGACCGCGACAACTCGTGATCTTCCCGGAAGGCACCCGCCGCGCGCCTGGCGCCGAACCGAGCTACAAACCCGGTATCGTGCATCTTTATGCTAGGGCCGGCGCGCCCTGCGTGCCGGCTGGGCTTAATTCGGGTCTGTTTTGGCCGCGCCGATCATTGCTGCGGCGGCCGGGCACGATCATCGTGGAATTTTTGCATCCGATCGCACCGGGATTCGACAGGACCGAGTTCCTTGCGCATCTGCAAGACACAATCGAAGAAGCAAGCGCACGCTTGCTACAGGAATCAGGAATCAGGAACCAGGAACCAGGAAACAGCAATCACGGATCGGAATGACTGATGCCGGATTCCTGACTTCCCGATCCCTGATGCCTGCTACCTGACCCCTGGCTTGCCAGCCGCTCTGCCAGCAAATGCAAATCGCTCTCGCGATAACCGAGCGCTTCGAGCGCGCGCACCGTGCCCAGCACATAATCGCGGTTGGCACCGGATTGGCCATGGCCCTGCCGCACATGATGCAAACTTTCCAAAAGCGTCAGCCGGCCGGCATATTGCACGTGGCTGCGATCGACGACGTAGCACACCGCCCGCACGCGGCGCCGCGCGTGCTCTTCGAGCTCGATCTGCCGCATGGTTTCGACATAGACCGTCGTGACCTGTTCGCGCGCGCGCAAATAGTGCAGCGTTTCGGCGCGCGCCGGCGCGGCGACCCGATAGGCGATGCCGCGGCACATTCCGCCGCGATCGAGCCCGAGCACGAGACCGGGCCGCTCCGGCGTGCCGCGATGGACAAACGAGAACACGCAAAGGGCGCGATGCAGCCCGATCAGCCGGGCCGGGACCCGCTCGCGATAAGAAAATCCCGGCCGCCACATCAGTGAGCCGTAGGCGAAAACCCAAAGGTCTTTGTTATCGTGTTCAGCGGTCTTAATCATTGCCCCTGACGTGTCTTGGAGTCCTTTTGGCGGTGTCTGGCGGTGGGGACGTTTTGGCCCGCGGTGGAGGTCGCGTGAAACTATGGCCGAACTTTGCGCCGGTCCAAAATAGGATCGCTAGAGCATGATCCCGAAAAGTGGATACCGGTTTTCGGAAAAGATCATGCTCAAACAATAAGCTAAAGCGAAATACCGATTCGACCTAAAATCATTTCGCTTTAGCGTCCATCTTCGAAATGCCATGACGAGAGGCGACGAAGGGTGATGTCTGCGCAATCTCCGCTGAGCATGATGCAGCCGCGGCGGCCTCCGGCTCGCCCGCGCCGCAGCCCTCCCCCGCGCCGACGTCTCTTGCGTTTTCTCGTCCTGGCCGCCGTCATCGTGGCGCTCCCGATCGGCTGGAACGCGCTGTGGTCCTACGCAGCCTCGATTGCCAACGAGGCCTTGGCGGGCTGGATCGCTCGCGAGGCCACGCTTGGCCGCGTTTATGCCTGCGGGTCACAGTCAATCGGCGGCTTCCCATTCGGGATTGTGATCCATTGCGATAAGGCGAGTGCCGCTTTCAACAGCAACCGCCCGCCGTTCGATGTCAGCGCCGGCGACTTCACTTTTTCTGCGCAAGTGTTTCGTCCGACCCTGTTGAATGGCGAGATCAGCGCCCCGGTCACGCTCGCCGATCCGGGCCAGGGTCCGGCTTTTGTCGCCAACTGGTCGGCCGCGCGGCTGACATTGCTCGGGCTGCCGCCGGAACCCGAACGCGTGACTGTTGATTTGACCAAGCCCCGGCTCGACCGCACGGCCGGCGCCAATGCCGGGATGATCTTTCAGGCCGATCGGCTCGAGGTCGATGGCCGCATCATCGCGGGTTCCGCGCGCCGCAACCCAGTCATTGAAGCGAGCGCCAAGGTCACTGCGGCGCTGGCGCCGAGCTTTCATCCGCTCTTTGCCGAACCGCTGGCCGGCGAGATCGATGCCGTGATGCGCGGATTTAAGGATTTCCTGCCCAAGCCGTGGTCCGTTCTGTTCCGTGACATGCAAGCCGCAGGCGGCGGCATTGAGATCAAAACCCTACGTCTTGCTCGTAGTGATGCCGCGCTCCTCGGCACTGGCACGTTCACGATCAACGCCTCTGGCCGGCTCGAGGGCGAGCTTCGCGTCACCGTCGCCGGGGTGGAGAACATTGTGCCGCTCCTCGGCGTCGATCAATTGATCGGGCAAGGGATCGATCGGCTCACCGGCGGGAGCGGATCGCCGGCGCAAGGGCTCGGCGCGCTCGATCGCTTGCTGCCGGGCCTGGGCGGTGTTGTTCGGGAAAGCGCCAGTACCGGTTTGATCGAGACGATCAAAAGGATGGGCGAACCTACGAAGTCGGATGGAAAGCCGGCCGTCGCCCTGCCGCTTCGCGTCACCGATGGCATTGTTTATGTCGGAATCATCCCGGTTGCGGCCGTGCCGGCGTTGTTCTGAGCGAGAAGCGAAGCTGGATTGCTGCGGTGCAAATTTCGGTGCGGGACAGTTCCGTCACGTGCGCTTGACCTGAACTATGCCCGGTCACAAACGTTTTCCCAATGCGAGAGCCGCGCCGTAGCGGCACGAAGATCGGTTCCCGGTTCGCAGCGAGGAGCTGGCGATGGCCTGGATCGATGACGACGACACACGGTCGAAATCCGACGAGATCGAGCTGAGCGTCGGCCGCGTTGTTTATTGGCTGGCGACGATGATCGCTGCGGTCATGGTGGTTTTCGCGGTCGCGGATCTCTTCATCGGCTGGGCGCAAGGCGCGCCGATCCTGCGGATCTTCGCCTTCATCGCCGCGGCGGCGGTATGGCTGATCGGCCGCGCCTTGCGTGCCCTTCTGACCTAACCGTCACTTTGGCCAACGAATCTTGGCCAACGAAAGCACATCCATGCCGTCACCTGATGTCGTCAATCGAAATAGCGCCAAAGGAGGACTCGTGACCGATCGGCTGCATTCACGAGTCTATGCAATCCTGATTGGGCTCGCGCTGTGGACGGCGCTCTGGGTGTGGAGTTTCGTGGGCGGCGGCGAAACCGATTACCTTCTCTTCATCGTGACCGGGTTCATTGTCGTCGTGGTGGCGCTGCAGCTTGTTCTCATGCGCGTCCAGCGCGCGGACAAAGCGGCTGATGCCGATAACAGTGCCGACGACAGCAAGGACGGCGCACTTTCATTCCGCCAATGGGCGCGCGGAGAATTTGAGACCGAGCGCGGCCGCCTGCGCGCCGCCGAAGCGGCGCTATTGATCCTGCTGCCGATCGCGGCGGCGGCAATCGGGATGATGGCGTTCGGCATCGAATTTCAGATCGTCGAGCATGGGCTGTAGGGGTGTCGCCCGTTGGGCTCCTCGCAATGACCCTAAATCGGCTTCCCACGCCGCTTGAGCATCAAGACGTGCATACCTTCGAGCACCACTTCATTGCGCTGATTGTGGAGCGTGATGGCGAGACGGACGATGCCGCGGTCGATGCCCTTCGGCTCGACCGACACGACGGTAAATTGCGGCGTCACGGTATCGCCGATGAAAGCCGGCCGCTTGTAGCGCGCCTCGTTGCCGAGCATGGCGACCATGGACTCGGTGAGCTCCTGGCTGATCGGCGCCGCACCGAGCGCGCATAGGCCGAAAAGCAAAAGCCCGTGCGCCAGCGGCGCATCCCAGCCTTTGGCTCGCGCGTAATCGGGGTCGTAATGCAGCGGATGCGCGTCGCCGGTCATCGCGGCGAAAGCGGCAAAGTGTTTATCGCTCAAGGTTTGCGGCAGCGACTTGAAGACTTCGCCGGGCGTGAAATCGTCGAGATAACGCTGCGGCATTGTGCTGATCCTTTGCGACAACGGCCGACCTCATTCTATCCTTTCGTCACCACCGGGCTTGACCCGGTGGTCCATGCTGAAGAATCGCACGAAAAATGGTGCAGTGAGCAGATATAGTCCAGTGGATTTTCAGGCTAAAAATCAGCATGGATTGCCGGGTCAAGCCCGGCAATGACGATTGAGAGATGCGATGGGAACTACGATGGCCAAGTCGACAAACTATTTCCAGCGCCTATTCGACCCCCGTTAAAGCGGCAGATAGGCAAAGCGCTGCATCTGTTCGTGATTGGCATCGACGATCCGCTGGATCTGCTGCGGCGTGAGAACTTCTTTCCACTGCTCTGCCCGGCCGTCGCGGAACGGCTCAAAGGCGTAAAACAATTCAGCCGCTCACTTGCACAAATTCGCCGCGCTGACGCCGACTTGCACGATCCGCGGTTTGTCGACGCCGGCGACGCCGACAAATTTGAAGATCTTGTTGTCGATCTCGCGCTTGCGCGCGTTTTGGACGACGACTGTCTTGGCGCCGGTGATGAGCGGCCAGAACGCCGAAGCCTGCGGCTGCTTCCTCGCATCGGAACTGAAGGTGAAGTCGATCCCGGTATTGGTCAGATAGGCATGTCCAGACGAATCGGTGATCCAGAACTCTTCGATGGCGGACTTGCCGGCGATGTCTTTGAGAATTGCTTTGATCGCATCCACCGTCATGCCGTTCTTTTCCGCCACCGCGACGAACTGCGCAGCCAGCATGGCTTCGCCGACCATATGGCGGGCGATCGTGTCTTCGCAGCCGGCCGCCCGCGACGGCGACGCGGCACTGAACAATGCGAGATAGACGCAAATAACCGATCCGAGCAATCGAGATTTCAGCATCGCGCGCGGCTCCCTATTTACATTCCGTGTTAAAGACGTGGATGGCCGGAACAAGTCCGACCATGACGAACCCTCCCCGCCACCACCGGGCTTGACCCGGTGGTCCATGCTGCGGCGCGGTCCCATGGATTGCCGGATCAAGTCCGGCAATGACGAACTATCGAGACGATCTGATCTCATCCAGCTCAGTCCCCGCGTCGCGCGTGCCAGCCAACGACGGCACCAGGCACCGAGTCGGTCGAAGCAAAATACGGCTTGATGTCGAGGAGCGGCGTTTCGTCGAGGCAGTCGACGCCGACAACATAAAGCGCATTGCCTTCGATGCGGACAAGACGCGCCACCGAAACCGCAATCGGGTTGGGACGCGCAGGGGATCGTAATGCAAACGTGCCGCGTTGCTCGCCGTAGTGCCGCGGCACCTGCAGCACCAGATCGCGGCGGGTGCGATCCATCCAATAGAGCAGCAGAACGTGGGTGACGGTCTCCAGCCCCTTGAGCGCGAGCGTCCAGCGCGGATCGAGCTCGACGGTGCAGATCGCGTCGGACTCGCGCGGGTTCTTCGGACATTGCTCGCGGCTTTGCCACGGCGTGCGGATCCGCCCGATGAAATAGAGCGAGGCGTCGAACTCTTCCGGCGGCGCGACGGCGACCTCGCCCTCGCGTAGCGCGAGGAATTCGTCATCGGAGGCAGCAGTGCCCGCTTGGACCTTCGATCTGGTTTCCTTCGTCATCGCTCGGACGGTGGCACGCGCCAGGCAAGATCGCCAGTGCAGAAAGCGCGTAGGTTCTCGTCCCGACAGCGAAATTGCTGTTGTCCGTCATCCTGAGGTGGCCGCGAAGGGCACCCATCGCGCTTGCGCGATGGGATCCCGCTGCGGCCCTCGAAGGATGCGACCGCGGCGTTCAAGCCGTTCATCCTTCGAGGCTCGCTGCGCTCGCACCTCAGGATGACGAAATTTCGTGTCACTGCGACGTTGACGTTTGTCTCCTTTTTAGTTACATTCGGCTCCGAATCTCGCCCTTCTCGGACGTGACCCGGCAGGCATAGCCGGGTCGCGCGGGCGAGTGCGGTGCCCGCGGGCGGAATTGCAAACCGCTCCCGGGCGGCTTTGGGCATCATCTCTCCGGCACTACGACCGGAGCGCGAGGTGCAATCGCTGGACTGGGATAGGCAGGGGCGGCTAACACCCGCTTAGCGACGATCGAGGCCGCGTCCCAGGAAGCCTGGCCTGAGGCTGAGTCCCTCGCGATGAAACACTCCTTGGGGCGAGAACCGCGGTGGAACGCCGACAGTCGTGCGCCTGGCGATCCAGGCGCGGCCGTGCCCGTCGGCACGGCTGAATACTGAAATTGCGTCTGTCGGCGTTTCGCCTCCGAATCTTTTCTTTTCGTTCTTTCGTCCGTCATGCCCGGGCTTGACCCGGGCATCCATGCAGAAGCTTCGCTGGCACAGGCGCTTCCACCGGCGCTTGGGATCAGTCCCCTTGCCTCCCACTGCTTAAGGATATAAAGATATCCTTATATGAAATGATAGGCTCCGGATGGACCATCAGGACTTAACTTTTGCCGGCCTGACCGCCACGTTGAAAGCCGCCGGCGAGCCGACACGGCTGCGCATCCTGGCGCTGCTCGCCGAGGCCGAACTGACGGTTTCCGATCTCACCGAGATTCTCCGGCAGTCGCAGCCGCGGCTGTCGCGGCATTTGCGGCTCCTCACCGAGGCGGGCTTGGTCGATCGTTTCCGCGAGGGATCCTGGGCCTTCTTCCGCCTCGGCGAACGCGGCGGCACCGCTGAGCTTGCTCGCGCGCTGATCGGCCGGCTCAAGACGGATGATGCGATCGTGCTCCGCGATCGCGAGCGGCTGACCGCCGTGCGCACGAGCCGCGCCGCCGCCGCGCAGAATTACTTCCGGCGCCATGCCGCGGAATGGGACCGCATTCGCCGGCTGCACGTCGCCGACGCCGCGGTTGAATCGGCGATCCGCACCGCGCTCGCCGACAAGCCGATCCGCTCGCTTCTTGATCTCGGCACCGGCACCGGCCGCATGCTCGAACTGTTCGGCGCCGATATCGAGCGTGGGCTCGGGCTGGATTTGTCGCTCGACATGCTGGCGCTGGCCCGCGCCCGGCTCGATCGGGCCGGGCTCAAGCACTGCAGTGTCCGCCACGGCGATATTTACGATCTGGCGCTGCCGCGCGATTCCTTCGATGTCGTCATCATCCATCAAGTCCTGCATTTTCTCGACGACAGTGGGCGCGCCATCGCCGAGGCTGCCCGTGTCTTGCGTCCTGGCGGACGGCTGCTGGTGGTCGATTTCGCCCCGCACGAGCTCGAATTCCTGCGCGAGGAGCACGCACATCGCCGGCTCGGCTTTGCCGCCGAAACGGTCGCGCAATGGCTCGAGGCGGCCGGCCTCGACGTTTTGCGGCAAGAGACCTTGCCACCGGGACCGCAGGGCAAGATCGCCGTATCGCTGTGGCTCGCCCGCGATCCCCGCATCGTGCTCGCCGCGCCGGCGAGCCGCGAGGTCGCTTAGCGCATGATCCGGAAAAGTAGGAACCGGTTTTCCGAAAAGATTATGCGCAAACAAAATTATTGGAGAGGCTAGTGATTCAACTTAATCCGGTGAAAGTCCAGTGAGCGCGTTTCGCGCCAGCCGCTTCGTTGCCGCCGGCGCCCGGCGCGGCTTGCACGTTTCGTTCGAATTCTTTCCGCCGAAAACGCCGGAGATGGAGCAATCGCTGTGGGAGTGCGTTAGCCGGCTGGCGCCACTTAAGCCGAATTTCGTATCGGTGACCTATGGCGCCGGTGGTTCAACCCGCGAACGCACTCACACCACCGTCAAGCGCATCCTGGCTGAGACCGCACTGATCCCGGCCGCGCATCTGACTTGCGTCGCCGCGACTCGCGCCGATATCGACACGGTGATCCAGGCCTATGCGCAAGCCGGTGTCCGCCACATCGTGGCGCTGCGCGGCGACCCGCCAGGCGGGCTCGGCGAACGTTATGCGCCGCATCCGGGCGGCTATCGCAACGCCGCCGATCTGGTTGCCGGCATCAAGCGGATCGCCGACATCGAAGTATCGGTCTCCGCCTATCCGGAGAAGCATCCGGATAGCCCTTCGGTGGAAGCCGATATCGACATGCTCAAGGCCAAGGTCGATGCCGGCGCCACCCGCGCCATGACGCAGTTCTTTTTCGAGAACAGCTTATATTTCCGCTATCTCGACCGCGTGCGCGCCGCCGGAATCGACATTCCGATCGTGCCCGGCATTCTGCCGGTGCAAAATTTCAAGCAGACAAAAAATTTCGCCGCGCGCACCGGCGCCTCCGTCCCTGCTTGGCTCGCCCAACGTTTCGACGGCCTCGACGACGATCCAGCGACGCGCAAACTGATCGCCGCCGCGGTTGCTGCCGAGCAGGTCCTCGATCTGGTCGATCACGGGGTGACTGATTTCCATTTTTACACCATGAACCGTGCCGACCTGGTCTACGCGATCTGCCACTTGCTCGGGCTGCGGCCGGAGTCTGCCCTCCCTCTCCCCATTGGGGAGAGGGAATTGATAGCGGGCAGTCGCCGTGCGTAATCCCGCCGTCATGTCCAAAGCGGAGAAAGCGCTCCGCCGCTCGGCCGCCGAGCGGATTCTGGTGCTCGATGGCGCCATGGGCACGATGATCCAGGCGCTCGGCCTTGACGAACAAGGCTATCGCGGCGCGCGATTCGACGCCTGGAATCGCGAGGTCCGCGGCAACAACGATCTCCTTAATCTGTCCCGGCCGGACGCGGTGCGCAGCATTCACTTGGCCTACTTTCGAGCCGGCGCGGACATCGTTTCGACCAACACGTTTTCATCGACCCGCATCGCTCAAGCCGATTACGGCATGGCGGAGATCGCCTACGAGCTCAATGCCGAGGGGGCCCGGCTCGCGCGCGAGGCCGCAACCCTTGCCCAGGAGGAAGACGGCCGCGCGCGTTTCGTTGCCGGCGCCATTGGTCCAACCAATCGGACCGCCTCGATTTCGCCTGACGTATCTAATCCCGGCTTTCGCGCCATCACCTTCGACGCCTTGCGCCTTGCCTATGGCGAACAAATTCGTGGGCTGCTCGCCGGCGGCGTCGATGCGCTGTTGATCGAAACGATCTTCGATACGCTCAATGCCAAGGCGGCGATCTACGCCATTGCCGAAGAGCTCGCGGCGCGCGCGACCAGCGTGCCGGTGATGATCTCTGGCACGATTACCGACCGCTCCGGCCGCTTTCTCTCCGGGCAGACGCCAGAGGCGTTCTGGAACTCAATCGCGCATGCGGCGCCGTTTTCGATTGGCCTGAACTGTGCGCTCGGCGCAACGCAAATGCGAGCACACATTGCCGAACTCTCCCGCGTCGCCGACGCGCTGATCTGTGCCTATCCGAACGCCGGCCTGCCGAACGAATTCGGCCATTATGATGAAGGCCCGGAGGAGATGGCGGCCTCGCTCGGCGAATTCGCCGCGTCCGGTCTGGTCAATATTGTTGGCGGCTGCTGCGGCACGACACCCGAACACATCCGCGCGATCGCCCACGCGGTCGAGGGCAAGCCGCCGCGCCCGATTCCGGAAATTGCACCGAGGCTGCGGCTGTCCGGCCTTGAGGCATATACGCTCACGCCGGAGATTCCATTCGTCAATATCGGCGAGCGTACCAACGTCACCGGCTCGGCGCGCTTTCGCAAGCTCATCACCGGCGGCGACTACTCGGCTGCGCTCGCCGTCGCGCGCGATCAGGTCGAGAACGGCGCACAGATCATCGACGTCAATATGGACGAAGGGCTCCTCGATTCCGACAAAGCGATGACGACATTTCTCAACCTGATCGCCGCCGAGCCCGACATCGCGCGCGTGCCGATCATGATCGACTCCTCGAAGTTTTCGGTCATCGAGACCGGTTTGAAATGCGTCCAGGGCAAGGCCGTGGTCAATTCGATTTCGCTCAAGGAGGGCGAAGAGGCGTTCATCTGCCACGCCGAGCTCGTGCGCCGGCACGGCGCCGCCGTGGTGGTCATGACCTTCGACGAAGCGGGTCAGGCCGACACGCTCGAAAAGAAGACGAAAATTGCCGCGCGCGCTTACGACATTCTGGTGAACCGGGTGGGTTTTCCGCCGCAGGACATCATCTTCGACCCCAACATCTTCGCCGTTGCAACCGGAATGGAGGAGCATAACGGCTACGGTCTTGCCTTCATCGAAGCCGCGCGATGGATCAGGCAGAACCTGCCGCTCGCGCACGTGTCCGGCGGCGTCTCCAATCTATCGTTCTCGTTTCGCGGCAATGAACCGGTGCGCGAAGCGATGCATTCGGTCTTCCTCTATCACGCCATCGCCGCCGGCATGGATCTAGGCATCGTCAATGCCGGCCAGATCGCCGTCTATGACGATCTCGACCCCGAACTGCGCGAGGCTTGCGAGGATGTCGTGCTCAACCGGCGCGCCGATGCGGCGGAGCGACTGTTGGCGCTGGCCGAGCGCCATCGCGGCCATGGCAAAGAACGCAAGGAAGCCGACCTGTCGTGGCGCCAATGGCCGGTGGAGAAACGATTGGCGCACGCGCTGGTGCACGGGATCACCGACTTCATCGAAGCTGACGTCGAGGAAGCCCGCCGCAAGCTGCCGCGCCCGATCGCGGTCATCGAAGGGCCGTTGATGGACGGCATGAACGTCGTCGGCGACCTGTTTGGTTCAGGCCGGATGTTTCTGCCGCAAGTGGTGAAATCGGCCCGCGTCATGAAACAAGCCGTCGCCTATTTGATGCCCTACATGGAGCAGGAGAAAGACGGTCGCGCTCACGTCTCAACCAACGGCAAGATCGTGCTCGCCACGGTCAAGGGCGACGTCCACGACATCGGCAAGAACATCGTCGGCGTCGTGCTTCAGTGCAACAATTATGAGGTCATCGACCTCGGCGTGATGGTGCCGGCGGAAAAAATCCTCCACGCCGCAATCACCGAACAGGCCGACATTGTCGGTTTATCAGGCTTGATCACGCCGTCGCTCGACGAAATGTGCCACGTCGCGGCGGAAATGGAGCGGCAGGGCTTCGAGGTCCCGCTGTTGATCGGCGGCGCCACCACGAGCCGTGTGCACACCGCGGTCAAGATCCACCCGAATTACAAGCGCGGCCAGACGATCTACGTCAATGACGCCAGCCGCGCAGTAGGAGTGGTTTCCGCGCTGATGGCGCGCGATGCGCGCGCCCGCTATGTCGCCGATACTCGCGCCGAATATGCGCGTATCGCCGCCGCACATGCCCGCGGCGAAGACAACAAACGGCGACTTTCGCTTGCTGCCGCGCGCGCCAATGCGCTCAGGCTCGACTGGTCCGGCGCCTATGCGCCGCCGGTGCCGCAGCTTCTCGGCACGCGTGTACTGACCGACATTCCGATTGCCGAGCTGGTCGACCACATCGACTGGACGCCGTTTTTCGCCACCTGGGAGCTCACCGGCAAATATCCCGCCATCCTCAACGATCCGAAGCTGGGTGAAGCGGCGCGCGGCCTATATGCCGACGCTCAAGCCATGCTGCAGCGGATGATTGCGGAAGGCTGGTTTACAACGCGCGCCGTGATCGGCTTGTGGCCTGCGAACAGTGAGGGCGACGACATCCTCGCCTTCGCCGACGAAGCACGCAAGACTCCGATCGCGACGCTGCATACGCTGCGCCAACAGCTCACCCGGCGCGAAGGCAGAGCCAATATGGCGCTCGCGGACTTTGTCGCGCCCCGCGCGAGCGGGCTTGCCGATTACATCGGCGCCTTCACCGTCACCGCTGGCATCGGAGAAGATGCCGTGGTCGAGCGCTTCAAGCACGCCAACGACGATTATTCCGCGATCATGGCCAAAGCGCTTGCCGATCGGCTCGCCGAAGCGCTCGCGGAGCGCATGCATCAGCGGGTGCGCCGCGAATTCTGGGGCTATGACCCCGGCGAGGCGCTGAGCAAAGAGGAGCTGATCGCCGAACGCTATCGCGGCATCCGTCCGGCGCCTGGTTATCCGGCGCAGCCCGACCACACCGAGAAGGGCACGGTGTTCGCGCTCCTCGGCGGCGAGAGCGCGATCGGCGTGAAATTGACCGAGAGCTTTGCGATGTGGCCGGGCGCCTCGGTATGCGGCCTCTATTTCAGCCATCCGGAGAGTTATTATTTCGGCGTCGGCAAGATCGAACGCGATCAGGTCGAAGACTACGCGCGGCGTAAAGATCAAACGCTCGCCGAGACCGAGCGATGGCTGGCGCCGATTCTGAATTACGATCCGGCGGCGCTGACGCAGACCGCGGCGGAGTAGGTCAGTCATTGCGAGGAGCGCAAGCGACGAAGCAATCCAGACCAAAGACACTGAATTGCTTCGCTTCGCTCGCAATGACGATTAGGAACCCACCTTCCTCGCGATCGCCTGCTCGACAAACAACGCTGCTTCCAGCGCGGCGCGGTCGCGGCCAAAGCGGCCGACGATCTGAATGCCGAGCGGCAAGCTGTCGCCGTCGTTCATGCCGGCGACATTGATGCAGGGCGCGCCCATCAACGTCCATAGCCGGTTGAACATCGGATCGCCGGTAGTGGCAAAACCGCGTGGAGCGGCGCCCGGCGCAGACGCCGTGAGGACCACGTCATGGTCCGCCATCGCGTCGGCGAGGAGCTGCCGCCCGCGGCTCGCGAGCCGGCGGGCGGCGTCATACTCGTCGGCCGATATCGCGGCGGCGCGATCGAGCTGCACGAGCAGCAACGGATCGATGCGGTCGCGATGGCGCTCATACTCGAAAGCGAGCGCGCGGATGTTTTCATAATCCTGGATGGTGAATTGCGCTTCGTAAGCGTCTTCGACGATCGGGGAAAGCTCCAGATCGGCGACCTTGGCCCCTGCCGCCGCAGCAAGCCGCGCCGCGCCCTCCACCGCCTGCTGCATCGCTGGGCTCGCTTGCGGCCACAGATGGGTGCGGGCCACCGCGATCCGCGGCGCGGCCGGGACTGCGCTGTCGACCCTAAGCTCCCGCTGCAGGATGGCCGCGGCTGCGAAAGCGACATCGGCGACGCCGGCGCCGAACAGACCGGCGGTATCGAGGTGCCAGGCCACGTCCTTCACCCCGACCATCGGGATCAGCCGGTACGACGGCTTGAATGCGGCCACCCCGCAGAACGCCGCTGGCCGGATCACCGAGCCGGCGGTCTGCGTGCCAAAGGCGAGCGGCACCATGCCGGCGGCAACGGCTGCGGCCGATCCGGCCGACGAGCCGCCCGGCGTATGGGCGGGATTGCGCGGGTTGCGCGTCGCGGACGGCACCAGCGATGCGAATTGCGTCGTCACCGTTTTGCCGAGGACGATGCCTCCGGCTTGGCGGGTCATCACCACGGCGGTCGCATCGGCGGCCGGCCGATTGTTGGCGTAAACGGGCGAGCCATATTGGGTCGGCAAATCGGCAGTGTCGAAAATGTCCTTAAAGCCGACCGGCAGTCCGCGCAGCGGTAAGGAGGAAAGACGCGCATCGTCTGCTGCGCGGCGCGCGCCGGCGAGGTCAAGCGTGGCGAAGGCGCCGATGTCCTTTTCGCGCGCGGCGATCGCCTCAGCGCATATTTCGACAACGGCCCGCGGCGTGAGTTTGCCGGCTTCAAGGCGTGCGGCGAGATCGAGGGCGGACAGCATCAGGCGCGCAGTCCGATATTGCTGAACGTGACGACGCAGCTGACGACAAAAACGATGATGCCCGTCGCCAGAATGGGAAAGATAAACTTGGCCTTTCCTCCCATCGCCCCTCCCGGATCAGGGATCAGGTATCGGGTATCAGGCTTCGCTAATCAAGATGGCAGCTCGGCGGGAATCAGGTTTTCTCACCGGATCGCGAACAGTCTCGATCTCCATTTCTGATCCCTGATCCCTGCTGCTCGATACTTGTATGGTTAACACATTGCTGCACCGTCAATTTTGAGCAGTCCTTAACGGAATTCCTCGCATTGTCGCGTTCATGACGCGTGCAGTTCAGTGGTCGCTCGTCTGCTTTATCGTCCTCATCGCGCTGATCGCTCTTGCCGGCTGTAGCCACTATCTCTTCGCCGAGCGCGAGCCGTGGCGCCATGACGCCGAAATTGCCTGCCTTAATACCGGCGCGGTGAAAGAGACCCCGCAGCGCGTACGCATTTCCGCGATCAGTGGGCCGGGAATTTGCGGCATGGATTATCCGCTCCGCGTCGCCGCGCTTGGCGACAACCCGCCGCTTGCTTATGACGAGGCGCCGCCACGCCCGCCCGGCAATATCCCAACCGGCGCCCTGCCCCAAGACGCGCCGCCGATCATGTCGCAGCGCTGGCCCGATGCGCTGTCGAGAAAAACGCCGCCGATCACGAACCAGGCAATCGTGCACCAGCCAAGCCCGATCCAATCGCTCGTACTGCCGCCGGTGCAGACCGGCGAACCGCCATACAATCCCTATGCCCGCCCTCTTGCGCCTTCGCGGTCAGCCCCGATCATGTCCGGCGGAGCCGAACAGCCGCTGTCGATCAATCCCCCCGGCGCCTCGGCGGCTGAGCCGGATGACGAAGAGATCGGCATTCAGGGCGGCCCGCCGCATCCGTATTACGGCGGACCCCAGGCGCCATACTCGCCCGGCGTCGAGCGCAATCCTGATGCCACCCAGCCGCTGCCGCCGCTCGGTCCGCCGCGCGGACCGATGGGGACCGCATCAGCCGGACCGGTCGAAGTCAGCCCGCCGGCGACGCTTGCCTGCCCGATCGTCGCTGCGCTCGATCAGTGGATCGGCACGGCGGTTCAGCCCGCGGCGATGCGCTGGTTCCGGCAGCCGGTGGTCGAGATCAAACAGATCTCCGCCTATTCCTGCCGCGGCATGAACGGCGATCCGAACGCGCATATTTCCGAGCACGCTTTCGGCAATGCGCTCGACATCGCCGAGTTCGATCTCGCCGACGGCCACGTGATCAAGGTGCAATATGGCTGGCACGGCACGCCGGAGGAGCAAGGCTTCCTGCACGACGTGCAATCGGCGGCCTGCGATCAATTCGCGACCGTGCTGGCGCCCGGCGCCAATGTCTATCACTACAATCACATTCATGTGGATCTCATGCGGCGAGCGAGCGGACGCCGCATCTGCGAGCCGGCGCCTTGAAGGCGCGAGCCAGGCTGCTATTACCAGCAGAAATATGAAAAAGGCCGGCGCATTTGCCGGCCTTTTTATGTCGCAGTGTGTTGCAAAATATTCTCGTTTTGTTTCAATGGTTCTCATTGGTTGACGGCAGCTCCGCGCGACATACTCGCGACATAGTGCATCGCTCGGCCAGCCCGTTCGCGGCGACATTTGGCGATCACCCCTTGAAGGGTGTCAGGCATTGACGACAAGAAAATCGTCACAAAAAAAACTCGTCACTGGCTCGCCGGAAGAACGCACATACGCAAAAAAGAAAGCGGCCCCGAGAGGACCCGGAGCCGCGTGGGTTGGTAACGCGATTTCCTTTTATTTTTTATTCAGCGCGGCTTCAAACTCGTCCTGGAGTTTTCGAACCTGGTTAAGCCGCCTGATCGTGAATTTGACGGCCTCTGCTGAGAACCGCTCGGTGCTATCCTCCGCGACTTTTAATGCAGCGACGTAAGCCTTCGTCGCGTCCCTCATCGCGTCAAGGAAGTCGCCGACTTGACGGTTGTGCTTATTCAGCC
>Ga0187819_10000207_pt1 | contig 28262 bp, 19 predicted proteins | sample NC_wetland_sal_i_15_FD_132411 | JGI IMG/M metagenome (GOLD analysis project Ga0187819, IMG submission 132411) | Wetland sediment microbial communities from Neuse River Estuary, North Carolina, USA - SO4_4 | ecosystem: Environmental > Aquatic > Freshwater > Wetlands > Sediment | place: USA... | reverse complement strand
TGCAGGGCTACAACGCGCTGTGGCTGCCTGGCATGGATCATGCGGGCATCGCGACCCAGAATGTCGTCGAGCGCGAGATTGCCAAGGATGGCCTATCCAGGCACGACCTCGGCCGGGAAGCATTCGTCGACCGGGTCTGGCAGTGGAAGGCCGAGTCCGGTGGCCGGATACTAGGCCAGATGCGGCGCCTCGGGGACAGCGTGGACTGGAGCCGCGAGCGGTTCACCATGGACGCCGGGCTGTCCCGTTCCGTGCAGACCATCTTCAAGCGGCTGTACGACGATGGCCTGATCTACCGCGCTGAGCGGATCATCAACTGGTGCCCGCGCTGCCTGACCGCATTGTCGGATATCGAGGTCGAGCACTCAGATGACGAGGGCGAGCTGGTCTCGATTCGGTACGGCGACGGCGACGATCAGATCGTGGTCGCCACCACCAGGGTGGAGACCATGCTGGGCGATACCGGCGTGGCCGTGCACCCGGACGACCCCCGGTACGCCCACCTGGTCGGCCGGCATATCGAGCTGCCGCTGACCGGCAGGTCGATCCCGGTTGTCGCCGACCCGCATGTGGATCCCGAGTTCGGTACCGGGGCAGTGAAGGTGACGCCCGCGCATGACCCGGACGATTTCGAGGTCGGCCGGCGGCACGACCTGCCCAGCCTGGTCATCATGAACGAGCGCGGCGTGATCACCGCCGCCGGGCCGTTCCAGGACCTGGACAGATTCGAGGCACGGCCGGCCGTGCTCGCCGCGCTCCGGGCCGAAGGCCGGGTCGTGGCCGAGCGTCGCCCGTACCTGCACGCCGTCGGGCACTGCTCGCGGTGCGGAACTACAGTCGAGCCGCGGCTCTCGCTGCAGTGGTTCGTCCGGGTAGGTCCGCTGGCCAAGGCGGCCGGTGACGCGGTGCGCGACGGGCGGGTTCGGATCTACCCGCCGGAGATGGCGGCCCGCTACTTCGACTGGGTCGACGACATGCATGACTGGTGCATCAGCCGCCAGCTGTGGTGGGGACACCGCATCCCGGTCTGGTACGGGCCGGGCGGGCAGGTGGTCTGCGTTGGGCCAGACGAGGCGCCGCCGGCCGGCCAGGGCTGGCAGCAGGACTCCGACGTGCTGGACACCTGGTTCTCATCCGCGCTGTGGCCGTTCTCCACGCTCGGCTGGCCGGACGACACCGCCGACTTGCGCACCTTCTATCCGACCAGCGTGATGGTCACCGGGTACGACATCCTGTTCTTCTGGGTCGCCAGGATGATGCTGTTCGGCCTGTACGCGATGGCCCCGGCCGGTCCGGTCGGCGCCGTGCCATTCCGCCAGGTGGCGCTGCACGGCCTGGTGCGCGACCAGTTTGGCAAGAAGATGTCCAAGACCAGGGGCAACACGGTAGACCCGCTGGACTGGATCGACAGGTTCGGCGCGGACGCGACCAGGTTCACGCTGGCCAGGGGTGTCACCCCGGGCGGCGACGTCGCGGTCAGCGAGGACTGGGTGGCTGGCTCCCGGAACTTCTGCAACAAGCTCTGGAACGCGGTCAGGTTCGCCCAGCTCAACGGAGTCGGCGCGATGACTGGAGCTGGGCTGCCGCCGGCCGGCCAGCTCAGCGTGGCAGACAGGTGGATCCTGTCCCGGCTGGCGACCGTAACCGCCGAGGTTGACGCGCTCTATGAGCAATTCGAGTTCGCTAAGGTCTGCGACGCGCTGTACCACTTCGCCTGGGACGAGCTCTGCGACTGGTACCTGGAGCTGGCCAAGCCGGTGCTGACCGGCACCGGCTTGGCTGCTACCGGGCCCGGAGCGGACGAGCTAGCCGCCGCCTCGGCCAGGCTGGTGCTTCGCGAGGTGCTTGACCGGTTGCTCCGGCTGCTGCATCCCTTGCTCCCGTTCCTTACCGAGGAGCTGTGGACCGCGCTGACCGGCGGTGAGTCGGTCGTGGTCGCCCGTTGGCCGGGCGAGGTGGCAGCCAGCGCATCCGCAGAACCCGTGCTGGCCGCCGATCCGGCGGCCGAGACGGAGATCTCTGCGCTGATGCGTCTGGTCACTGAGGTACGCAGATTCCGGTCCGACCAGGGACTGCGCCCTGGCCAGCAGGTCCCCGCGGTGTTTGGCGGCCTTGACTCGACCCCGCTAGGCCAGCACGAGGCGAGCATCCGCGCGCTGCTGCGGCTTACGGTCCCGGCCGGCACCTTCACGCCGACAGCGTCGGTGCATGCCGAGGGCGTGACCATCGAGCTGGACACCGCTGCTGGCCTGGACGTCGCGGCCGAGCGGAAGCGGCTGGCCAAGGACCTGGCGGCCGCGCAGGCCGACATTGCCGCCACGCAGCGGAAACTGGCCACACCGTCCTTCGTGCAGCGAGCGCCTGCTGCGGTCGTTGCGAAGAGCCGGGACCGGCTGGCGGCGGCGCAAGACGAGGCCAGGAGGCTCACCGAGCGGCTGGCCGCGCTGGCCGGCAGCGGCGCGGCATGACCGATAACTATGCTTCGCGGTTGCGCGAGGTCGAAGCGGAGATCCTGGCGCGCCGGCCCGAGCATTCGATCAACCCGTCGCTTGATCGGATCACGGCTCTTGTCAGACTGCTCGGTGATCCGCACCGGGCATACCCCGTGATCCACATCACCGGAACCAACGGCAAGACCTCGACCGCGCGGATGATCGAGACGCTGCTACGCGCCCGCGGCCTGCGGACGGGCCTGTTTACTAGCCCGCACTTGTCGGCCATCGGCGAACGAATCTGCGTCGACGGCCGGCCGATGGATGCCGAGCGGTTCGTTGCCGCCTATGACGAGATCAAGCCGTACCTGGATCTGGTCGACGCTGCCCACGCCGTCCGCCTGTCGTTCTCCGAGGTCCTGGTCGGCATGGCCTTCAGCGTCTTTGCCGATGCGCCGGTCGATGTCTGCGTGCTCGAGGTCGGCATGGGCGGCACCTGGGACAACACCAATGTCGCTGACGGCGCGGTGGCAGTCGTCACGCCGATCTCCATCGATCACACCCGGTACCTGGGCAATACGGTCGCCGAGATCGCCGCAGACAAGGCGGGCATCATCAAGCCAGGAGCAATCGCCGTACTCGCACAGCAGCCGCCGCCAGCAGCGGAGATGCTGCTGCGCCGGGCCGCCGAGGTGGGCGCGACGGTCGCGCGTGAGGGGCTGGAGTTCGGCGTGATCGGCCGCGAGCTAGCGGTCGGCGGCCAGCAGTTGGCCGTTCGCGGGTTGCGTGGCGATTATCCGGACTTGTACCTGCCGCTGTTCGGTGCGCATCAGGCTGGCAACCTGGCGTGCGCGATCGCGGCGGTCGAGGCATTCGCCGCTACGCCAGACTCCGATGACGCGGCGCGCGCCGCACTTGACCCCGACATCGTGCGGCGCGCAGTGGCGACGATGAGCTCGCCGGGCCGGCTGGAGATCGTCAGGCGCAGCCCGGTGGTGATACTCGACGCAGCGCATAACCCTGGTGGCATGGCGGCCTCGGTAGCCGCACTGACCGAGGCGTTCGCCTTTACCGAGCTCATCGCGATCATTGCGGTGAGCGAGGACAAGGATGTGGCCGGCATCCTGGATGAGCTGGAGCCTGTGATCACCAGGCTCGTGGTCACGTCCAACTCCTCGTCGCGGTCGATGCCGGTTGCGGCCCTGGCCGAGCTCGCGGCCGCAGTGTTCGGGCCGGAGCGCGTCACGGTCGCGGCCAGGCTCGATGAGGCGATCGAGATCGGCGTGGCGCTCGCCGACGAGGCCGACGCGGCGGGGGAGGGCGTGCCAGGGAAGGCCGGGGTGCTGGTAACAGGCTCGGTCATAACGGCCGGCGATGCGCGGGTCTTGCTGGCAGCTACGGCTGGCAGTGCGCTGGCCGGCCGGTCAGGAGAGTTTTGGTGAAGCGCCTCTGCGCGACGGTGCTGGTCATGGAGGCGATCGTGGTTGGCCTGTGCATCCCCGTCGCGGTCCAGATCAGTCACCTCGCGCCTGCTTCGGCGGGGCTGACCGGCGGGATCGCCGCAGGCGCTGCGGTGCTGCTCGCGGCACTGGCGCGACCGCTAATCCGGGTGACGCTGGTGGCCGGCAGCCTGCTTCAGGTGTTCGTCATCGCGTCGGGTGTGGTGGTCCCGGCGATGTACTTTCTCGGCGCGATTTTCGCGGTGCTCTGGGGGATCGGAATCTGGCTCGGCTATCGCGTCGAGCACGCTGCAGGTCACTAACTGCCAAAGCGCGTACCAACGGGTGCGCCCCGGCGTAACGGGCGCAGGACCGACATGTAGGCTGCATCCGCGGGCTACCGTGCGCGCTGCTGCAGCTACAGCGCGCTAGCGGTCGGCCGCTGATAGGTGGCAATCGGGGGAATGCCAGGTCGGCTTTCCTGCCGTTGGCACTATCGGCAGCGACGGTCCGTTGGACCACCCGGTACCACGGCTATCGGATGGCTCGAACGGCGGCGCCGCCCCCGCTTGGCGGTGCAAAAAATACACAATTGTCTGGCAGGCTCTGGCTGGAAGGTTCAAGGTTTCAATGAGCAATGCGATGGCGTTTCTGGGCCGTGACATGGCCGTCGACCTCGGGACCGCGAACACGCTGGTGTACGTCAGGGGCCGGGGGATCGTGCTCAATGAACCGTCCGTGGTGGCGCTGAATACCAACACCGGCCAGATCGTCGCGGTCGGCGTCGAGGCCAAGCGCATGATCGGCAGGACGCCGGGCAACATCGTCGCGGTCCGCCCGCTGAAGGACGGCGTGATCGCCGACTTCGACGTGACCGAGCGGATGCTCCGCTACTTCATCCAGAAGGTGCACAGGCGCAGCCACCTGGCCAAGCCGCGGCTCGTGGTCGCCGTGCCCAGCGGCATCACCGGCGTCGAGCAAAGCGCGGTGAAGGAGGCGGGGCACCAGGCTGGCGCCCGCCGCGTGTACATCATTGAAGAGCCGATGGCAGCCGCGATCGGGGCCGGGCTCCCGGTGAACGAGCCCACCGGCAACATGGTCGTCGACATCGGCGGCGGCACCACCGAGGTAGCCGTCATCTCCCTCGGCGGCATCGTGACCTCGCAGTCGATCAGGGTCGGCGGCGACGAGATGGATCAGGCGATCATCAGCTTCGGCAAGAAGGAGTACTCGCTGATGCTCGGCGAGCGCACGGCTGAGGAGATCAAGATCTCGCTTGGCTCGGCTTATCCGTCCGCCGACGAGCCCAACGCCGAGATTCGCGGCCGGGACCTGGTAAGCGGCCTGCCTAAGACGATCGTGATCTCGGCAGAGGAGATCAGGCGAGCGATCGAGGAGCCGCTCAGCGTCATCATCGACGCGGTCAAGACCACGCTCGACAAGTGCCCGCCTGAGCTGGCCGGCGACGTGATGGACCGGGGCATCGCGCTGACCGGGGGCGGAGCGTTGCTGCGCGGTCTCGACGAGCGGCTGCGCGAGGAGACCGGGATGCCGATCCACCTCACGGACAATCCGCTGGACTCGGTCGCCCTGGGCACCGGCAAATGTGTGGAGGACTTCGACACCTTGCAGCAAGTCCTGGTGCCCGAGGCCAGACGCTAGCCAACCGGGGCCGCGGCCCCGACCGCGACAGACGAGGTGACGGGCGCAGGCGAGGTGATCGGAGTGCGGGACACGCGGCGGACCCGCTTTGTCCTCATCGTGCTGCTCGTGGCTGCGCTAGGGCTGATCGCGTTTGACTATCGGGACGGCTCATCGTCGGTGCTGCGCGACATGCGGAACATCGCCGGCTCGGTGTTTGGCGGCGCCGAGCACGCGGGCACCTCGGTTGCCGGCTTCTTCGGCGGGTCCAGGTCCTCTGCCAGCCAGGTGAGTGAGCTGCAGCGGCAGGTGGTCAGGCTGCGGGCCGAGCTGAGCGCAGAGCAGCTGAGCAAGTCCGAGTACCAGCAGCTGCACAAGCTGCTGGCGGTAGCCGCGGCCGGCCGGTACCGGATCGTCGCCGCCACTGTGATCGGGGTCGGGCAGGGTTACCAGCAGACCGTCACGCTCGATGCGGGCAGCCGCGATGGCGTTCGCGCGGATGAGACGGTGCTCAACGGGCAGGGCCTCGTCGGTCAAGTCACCTCGGTGACGCCAGGCACCTGCACTGTCTTGCTGATGACCGACTCGTCCGCCGTGGTCGGCGTCGAGCTGGCGCCGAGTGGCCAGCTCGGCTGGATCACCGGCCCCGGCAAGGCGGCCGATGCGGGCGGCCTGATGCACTTGCAGATGCTCAGCTCGGCGGCCGTGCTCAAGCCCGGCAATGAGCTGGTCACTTCAGCCTCGGTCAAGGACCGGCCCTTCGTGCCCGGCGTACCGGTTGGCGTGATTGCCAAGCTAGTGAACCGGGCAGGCGCCCTCACTGCGATGGCGATGGTGCGGCCGTTTGTGGACTTCACCGCGCTCGGAGTCGTCGGAATCGTGATCGTGCCGCCTGCCAGCAGCCCGCGCTTCGCCGTCCTGCCGCCGCTGCCTAGACCCGCTCCCACGGTCACCGTGACGGTGACCGCCCGGCCCGGCGCGGCGCATCCAAGCTCGTCGCCAAGTCCTGGGTCTCGGGGCTGACATGCGCAAGACGATGTTCGCCGCCGTGACAGTCGCGATTGCGCTCGTGGTGCAGCTGAGCGTGATCAACGGCCTGCGGCTGCCCGGCGGCGCCGTACCTGACTTGCTGCTGGTGCTCGTGGCAGCCCTTGGCCTGGCCGACGGCCCGTTCCGGGGCATGATCATTGGCTTCGCAGCGGGCTTGTGCCTGGACCTTGCCCCGCCAGCCAGCCAGGTGATCGGTCAGTATGCGCTTGTCTTCTGCCTGGCCGGCTGGGCGGCCGGCCGGCTGAGCGGCCTGGCCGTACGGTCCGCCGTCCGATCCGCCGCGGTGCTTGCGCTGGTCGTCGCGGCTGCCGAAGCGCTCTCCGCGGCGCTCGGCATCGCACTCGAGCCTGCTCAGGTCACCGTCGCTGAGGTTCGCCAGGTGCTTCCGGCGGCAGTCGGATATGACCTGCTGATCCTTCCGTTCATCCTGTATCTGGTGCTCGCGGCCAGCCGTTTGCTCGACGGCGGCCTCGACAGTGTGAAGGCTGGCAGCCTGCTCGCGGTTCCGGATCGGAAGGACAAGCGGCGCCGTCAGCGCCAGGCGCACGAACCGCGGCTGGTGCGCGGAGCGCGCAGGCCCGGTGACGGCTGGGTCGGCGGTGCGCCGCACGGGCCGGTGAGCCGCCGGGCACCGGCGCGTCCCGTGCCGCGGCTGCGGCCCGCCGATGGCGTCGCCGGCTCGGCAGCAGGCTTGGTGCACCGGCCCAGGCTGCCGGCGGCGCCGGTCAACCTCAGGCTGGCCGGACCTCGGCGCGGCGACGGCGCGATCGGCAACGCGGTCGGGATGGGACTAAGCGGGCACGTTCGCCAGCGTGGCCGCCATCCCGGATTGCTCGCGGGTCCTGGTCCCGGTCGCGGCTTCCGGCCGCACGGCGGTGAACTGGGCGGCTCGGCTTCCGGGCAGCGCAGGCTCGGGCCAGCGCCGGCGCCAGCGCGAGCGCAAATCAGGTTCGGCGGGCACCGCGGGGACGCCAGCGTTGGCCGGGCGCTCGGGCAGACCGGCCTCGGCGGCCCGCGCCGGCCCGTCATCGTGCCGGCGCTGCATCTTCGCGCCCGGCACCCAGCCACACCTAAGCTGCGCCCGTCGGGCGGGCAGCGCGGCAGGGCGAGTCAGCGGCCCGCCGCGGCGCCCAGGTTCCGGCGGAAGTCCGCCAGCCTACGCCTGGCCGGGGCTTCCTCCGGCCTGGTGGCGGGCGGAGTACTCGACCAGGCCACCTTCCGCGCGCTGCGTCGCCGGCGGGCCGGCACGCCGAGACTGCGGCTCGGCCGCGCCCGGCGCGGCTCCGGGGTGCTCGGCGGATCCGCACTGGCGGCGCCGTCGGCTCGCCCGGCAGTTCCAAAATTCCGGACCAGCACCCTGAAGCGCCGCACGAGCGTGCTGCGCAAGCAGCCGAGATTCGGGTACGGCAGGCGCTCGCCGCTGTCTGTCCTTACCAGATCGCGGATCGGCGGCAGGTGGCTGGCCAGGAAGCGCGTTGGCAGCCGGTCTGGCTTGTGGATGATCAGGCGCACCGGAGGACAGTGGTGATCCCGGCATCCAGGGTCCGGCTAGTCGTCGTATCGGTGCTGATGGCGGGATTGCTCGCTGTACTCGGCGGTCGGCTGTGGTACCTCCAGGTCAGCAGGCACGACACGTATGTGGCGCTCGCCAACTCCGACCAAGTGCGGTACGTCATCCAGCCTTCGGTCCGGGGCGAGATCCTTGACGACTCCGGCCGGCCGCTGGTCGACAACTCCTCGTCCCTGGTTGTCGAGGTCAACATGGCCGTGCTAGGCCAGCAGGCGGACGGGGGTACGGCCGAGCTCGCCAGGCTGGCCAAGCTGCTTGGCATGACCGACAAGGTGATGCAGGAGAAGGTGCGGTTGTGCACGGTTGGCGTCAAACCGCCGTGCTGGCCCGGATCCCCGTACCAGCCGATCCCGGTGGACGAGAACGTGTCGCAAAAGCTCGCGCTGCAAGTACTGGAGAGCAAGAGCTCCCTGCCCGGCGTGACTGCGGACGTGCAGCCGACAGTCGGCTACCCACAGCCAATCGGCACCGACACCGCGCAGGTGCTCGGTTACCTGCAGCCGATCACTGCCGCCGAAGTGAAGCGACTGCACGTGCCGGTGACCGGCTTCGCCGGCGTCGACCTGGTGGGCCAGTCCGGGCTTGAGGCGCAGTATGACGCGGCTCTGCGCGGCCGGCCCGGCGTCGACGAGGTGGCCGTCAACGCGGCCGGCCAGGTCACCAGCACGATCAAGAACGTCCGCCCGGTGGCCGGCGACGACCTGGTCACGAGCATCGACTCTGGCGTGCAGATTGCGACCGAGAATGCGCTGCGGAACGCGATCCTGAAGACGGAGGCTGAGGGCAACTCCGCCGCGACCAGCGGTGCGGCCGTGGTGATGACCACCACCGGCAGGATCGTCGCGATGGCCAGTTACCCGAGCTATGACCCGAGCATCTGGACCGGCGGCATCAACGAGCGACAGTTCAGGATGCTGTTCGGGGCCGGCGACGCAGAGCCGATCCTGAACCGGGCCACCCAAGGTGAGTACGCACCGGGATCGACCTGGAAAGTCACCACGCTGACGGCGGCTATCGCGGCTGGCTACCCGCTGTACGGCACCTACGACTGCCCGGGCTCGGTTAACGTCGACGGCCATGTCTTCAATAACGACTTCGGCAACGGCGGGCCAATGTCGCTGCACCAGGCCCTCGTGGTGTCCTGCGACACGGTGTTCTACAACTTCGGGTACGACATCTGGCTGCGGGACAACCGGAAGGCCGACGTCGTGACCAGCCCGCGCGCTCCGGTGCAGGAGATGCAGCGGATCGAGATGCGCTGGGGCTTTGGCAAGTACACAGGGATCGACCTGCCGGGTGAGAACCCGGGGACCATTCCGACCAGGGAGTGGCTGTATTACTTCTGGAAGGACAACGCACACGCCCGCCAGGACTGGTGCAAGTACGGCCGGGCGAACGGCAGTTACATCCAGCAGATCGAGTACGAGGACTGCCGGTACGGAAACGTGTGGGAACCGGGCGACGCGGTCAACGCGGCGATCGGGCAGGGCTATGTGGGCGTGACGCCGCTGCAGCTTGCTCGTGCATACGTCGCGCTAGCCAACGGCGGCACGCTGTACAGCCCGCGGATCGGCGAAGAGCTCATCAGCCCGACTGGCAAGATTGTGCAGCGGATCAACCCGCCGGTGGCCGGGCACCTGCCTGCGTCGTCGGCCACCCTCGCCTACATCAGGAGTGCTCTGATGGGCGTGGTCACGCAGGGCACGGCTGCATCCGCCTTCGGTGGGTTCCCGTTCGGCAAGGTGTGCGTGGCCGGAAAGACCGGTACCGCGCAGGTGGTGGGGCGCCTCGCGACCTCGGTCTTCGCGTCGTTCGCTCCCTGTTATAACCCCAAGTACGTAGTGGTCATGATGATCCCCGACTCGGGGTATGGCGCCGATGTGTCGGCGCCGGCAATCCGGCAGATCTGGGATGCCATTTACGGACTTGAGGGACAGAAGGCCGAACTGCCGGGCGGCGTGCTGCCGGCCTTGCCGCACATGAACGGTGCCGGTGAGATCATCCCGACGTCGTCTGGCGCGGGCAGCGCCAAGACCAAGACCTCGCACCGGCCAGGGGGGTGACGGATCATGATCTCGTGGCGCGGCCTGGGTGACCTAGCCGGACGCCGCGGCCAGAACGGATCGGCGTATCGCGGGCTAGCCCCGGTCAGGCTTGACGGCGGTAGCTCGCGGCGGCTGGGCATCGGGACAGGCGTTGGCATGCGTAACAGCCGGGAAGGAACCCTTGCCCGGCTGCTGCGCAAAGCGCTCGCCAGGCACTCACTGCTGCGGCGGCTGGACTGGGTGCTGATTGCCGCTGTCCTCGGGCTGAGCCTGATCGGCACGCTGCTTGTCTGGTCGGCAACCGAGCCTGCGCTGCGCCAGCAGGGCGCTGACCCGCGGACCTACCTGATGAAGCAACTGCTGAACATCGCCATCGGGCTGGTCCTGATGGCCGGGGTGAGCATGCTCGACTACCGGCAGATCCGGTTGCTGACGCCGCTAGTCCTTGTCGTGTCCTGCCTTGGCCTGCTGGTCGTGCTATCGCCGCTCGGCAGCGTCGTGAACGGCGCGAAGTCGTGGATATCGCTACCGGGCGGGTTCCAGATTGAACCATCCGAATACGCCAAGCTGGCGATCATCCTGGTCAGCGCGATGTTTCTGGGCGAACTGCGGCAGGGCGACACTAGGCCGCGGATACGGGCGGTCTGGCTGACCATAGCTTGTTGCGGGGTCCCGCTGCTGCTGGTGATCGCCGAGCCCGACCTTGGCGTCACGATCTTGATGCTTGCGCTGCTGGTCGGATTGATCGCGCTGTCCGGGATCAAGCTGCGCTGGCTGGCAGGCCTCGGCGTAGCGGCCGTGCTGGCCGTGCTGGCCGTAATCAAGCTGCATCTGCTCAAGGCCTACCAGGTCAATCGGATTACCTCGTTCCTGCACCCATCCGCGGACCCCCGCGGCACCGGCTACAGCGCGTATCAGTCCAAGATCGCAATCGGCTCAGGCGGCTTGACCGGCCAGGGGCTATTCCACGGGCAACTCGTGGCCGGCAACTTCGTGCCCGAGCAGCACACAGACTTCATCTTCGCGGTGGCGGGCGAGGAACTTGGCTTCGTCGGCGGGCTCATCATCATTGCCCTGCTCGGGCTGGTGCTGTTCCGCGCGCTGCGCATCGCTGCGAGGGCCGATGACCAATTCGGGATGCTCGTAGCGTCCGGTGTCGCCCTCTGGTTCGGGGTGCAATGCTTCATCAACATCGGCATGACGATAGGCATCATGCCGGTCACCGGGCTCCCGCTGCCTTTCGTCTCCTACGGCGGGTCAGCGATCTTCGCCGACATGATCGCGATCGGCGCCCTGCAGGCCGTTTACCGAAGGCGGACGGTCTTCAGCTAGCCACCGCTCAGAGGTGGCCGCGAGCGGCGGCTTCACCCTGAACTGGAACGGTACGCAGTGGCAGTGCTCCCGGCTGGCCGGCTAGCTGGTTAGCGTCCGGTCCGGCGCAGGCACCTGTTCCGATCCGTCGGCAGCTCGCGGCGGGCTCCCGGCTGCGGGCGCTGCCGCGGGCGCCGAGTGCGCGCTCTGGCCGCGTCGCACTCCGATGCCGAGCCATACCGCCGCGGCCAGCACCAGGATGCCGCCAAGCGTCCAGCCCAGCGCGGTGGTACCAACGCCGACGTACTTCAGCCCGGAAGCGAAGATCACGAAGGTGATCACCGGCCGGAGGAATCTGTCCGGTGCCCGCGAGGACAGCAGCGAGCCGATCAGCACCGCGGGCACGCTGCCGAGCACGATCGAGATCGTGACGCCGAACTCGACGTGCCCGAAGGCCAGAGCACCCAGCGCGGCGGCCAGCGTTAGCGGGACCGCCTGGGTCAAGTCGGTGCCGACCAGCCCATTCGCGCTGATCATCGGGTACAGGAATAGCAGCATTACGATCATCAGCGAGCCCGAGCCGACCGATGTGATCCCCACGATGACGCCGCCGATCATCCCGATCGCGACCGTCGGCAGCGGCCTGGCGACAATCTCCCGGATCGCGGTCGCGCGGTCCCGGCCGTCGCGCACGTCCATCATGTAGCGGATGACCATCGCGGCAGCGCCGGTCAGCAGCGCCGCGCCGAGCGCCTCCTCCACATGCGTAGCCGACCCCTTGCCGATCAGGTGCAGCAGGTACGCGCCGAGGAAGGCCATCGGCACCGACCCGAGGGCCAGCCAGCCGACCAGGCGATAGTTGACGGTGCCCTTGCGCATGTGCACGGCCGCGCCGACCGGCCGCATCAGGACCGCGGCCACCAGGTCGCTGGAGATAGCAGTGGGCGCTTTCACCCCGAACAGCAAGATCAGCATCGGCGTCATCAGGGCGCCGCCGCCAGCCCCGGTCATGCCGACCAGCAAGCCGACCACGGCACTACCGAGAACGATGTAAGGGTCGACGTGCAACTGCGTACCTCCGGTGAGTGCGGCCTGCCGGACCGGCCTCGTTCCCCTCAAAGTGATTTTGAGGTTCTCCACAATACCTGCCGGATCGGCGGGTTATTGCCCGTCTGCTCAGTAAGTTCACCGCCCGGCCGGGCACGTCCGGACCTGGCCAGCGCGCGGGCTACCCGGCGTCGGTACCCTGTAACGGTGCCTGTGCAGTCGGTGTACCCCCTGCTCGAGCCGCTGCTCCCGCTGGTCCGCAAGCCAATCCAGTACGTCGGCGGCGAGCTGAACTCTGTCGTCAAGGACTGGGACGCCTGCGCCGTCCGATGGGCCCTGATGTACCCGGACGCCTACGAAGTAGGCCTGCCGAACCAGGGTCTGCAGATCCTTTACGAGGTCCTGAACGAGCAGGACGGGCTGCTGGCCGAGCGCACCTACAGCGTCTGGCAGGACCTGGAGGCGCTGATGCGCGAGCGCGGAGTGCCCCAGTTCACCGTCGATTCCCACCGGCCGGTCCGGGCCTTCGACCTGCTCGGCGTCAGCTTCGCCACCGAGCTCGGCTACACCAACCTGCTCACCGCGCTTGACCTGGGCGGGATCCCGCTATCGGCGGCCGGGCGGGGCGACGATGACCCGGTTGTGCTGGCCGGTGGTCACGCGGCGTTTAACCCCGAGCCGATCGCTGAGTTCATCGACGGGGCGGTACTCGGCGACGGCGAGCAGGCCGTGCTGCGCATCACCGAACTGGTCAGGCGGTGGAAGGCGGCCGGCCGGCCGGACGGCCGGGACGGGCTGTTGCTGCAGCTCGCGGCTGTCGGCGGAGTGTACGTGCCGCGCTTTTACGACGTGTCCTACGGCCCTGACCTGACGATATGCCGGGTGGCGCCGAACCGGCCGGGCGTGCCGCGGTCAGTCGCTAAGCACACCGTGACGGACCTGGACTCCTGGCCGTACCCGAGCAAGCCGCTGGTGCCGCTGGCGGAGACCGTGCACGAGCGGTTCAGCGTGGAGATCTTCCGCGGGTGTACCAGGGGCTGCCGGTTCTGCCAGGCCGGCATGATCACCAGGCCGGTCCGGGAGAGGTCGATAACCACGATCGGCGCCATGGTGGACGCCGGGCTGCGAGCCAGCGGGTTCAACGAGGTGGGCCTGCTGTCGCTGTCCAGTGCCGACCACAGCGAGATCAATGAGATCGCGGTGGACCTGGCCGACCGGTACGAAGGCACCAACACCAGCCTGTCACTGCCGTCAACCAGGGTTGACGCATTCAACGTGACGCTCGCCGACGAGCTCAGCCGGAACGGCCGGCGCTCCGGGCTGACCTTCGCGCCGGAGGGCGGCACCGACCGGATCCGCAAGGTGATCAACAAGATGGTCACCGAGGACGACCTGATCAAGACGGTCAGCACGGCCTACGCGAGCGGCTGGCGGCAAGTGAAGCTGTACTTCATGTGCGGCCTGCCGACCGAGACCGACGAGGACGTGCTGGCAATCGCGCGGGTGGCGCGCCGGGTCATCGAGGCCGGGCGCTCGGTGACCGGTCGCCGGGACATCCGGTGCACCGTGTCGATCGGCGGTTTCGTGCCCAAGCCGCACACCCCGTTCCAGTGGGCGGCTCAGTGCGACCATGAGACGGTCGATGCGCGGCTGCGGGCCCTTGGCGCGGCGATGCGCGCGGATCGCTCCCACGGTAAATCGATCGGGTTCCGGTACCACGATGGCAAGCCTTCGATCGTGGAAGGCCTGCTGTCGCGGGGTGACCGGCGGGTAGCCAAGGTGATCCTTGCGGCCTGGCAGGCCGGGGCGCGCTTCGACGGATGGGGCGAGAGCTTTTCGTTCGAGCGGTGGGAGAAGTGCGCTGCCTCGGCTCTGGCGGAGGACGGTGTTGACCTGGCCTGGTACACAACCAGGGAACGGGGTTACGACGAGATACTGCCGTGGGACCACCTGGACGCCGGACTGGAGCGGGACTGGCTTTGGCAGGACTGGCTGGCCGCCGTCGACCCGGGCGGCGCGGCCGAGGTGGATGACTGCCGCTGGACGCCGTGTTTCGAGTGCGGCGTGTGTCCGGCGATGGGAACCGAGATCGAGGCCGGGCCGACAGGGAAGCGTTTGCTGCCGCTGACGGTTATAGATTCTGGCGGCGAGGGCTAACTGATGGGGCGCCAGCAGCAGCCGCGGCCGACAGGCCCGCCACCGCCGTCGGCGGTGCAGCGGCTTGTGATCAGGTACGCTAAGCGTGGCAGGATGCGTTTCGCGAGTCACAGGGATATCGCGCGTGCGGTGGAGCGGGGAGTTCGGCGGGCGGACCTGCCGGTCGCGCACTCAGCCGGATTCTCGCCGCATCCTAAGATTTCTTACTCGGGCGGAGCTCCGACAGGCGCAGCCAGTGAAGCTGAGTACATGGAGATAGCGCTCACGGCACGCCTTGACCCCGACAATGTCAGGGTTCGTCTGGACGCGGCTCTGCCGGATGGGATTGACGTGATCGAGGTCGCCGACCTTGCCGCAGCGCCAGCGCCGCGGCTAGAGGCGTCTGAATGGAAAGTTGTGCTGCCAGGTGTCGCTGCTGACGATGCGGCCTCGGCAGTCGGGGTGTTTCTTGCCTCCGCTCAGGCTGAGGTTGAGCGCCTCACGAGCAACGGAATCCGCCAGCTCGACACCCGGGCCGGAGTGGTATCGCTGGAGCTAGACCGGCGTGCCATTGCGGACGAGCAAACTGGGTGTGCGATACCTCGAATGGTTGTTCGGCACATGACACCTGCCGTGCGGCCCGAAGACATCCTGGCTGCATTCCGCCAAATGTCGGCCCTAGAGCCATCGTCACCGGCACTGGTGACCCGGCTGGCTCAGGGGCCGCTGGGCACCGATGCTGCTGCCGCCCTAGCTGAGGTCGGCCCGCAGCGGGCTGACCTGCCTGGGTCCGGCTCGTCGGGGGCCGGTATAGCGGCGGAAGCGCCCGTGCCCGGAGGGCGGGGCGCTGCACAGGGACAGGTAATGGAAACGTGCCTGGATGCGGGGGACGCCAGCACGGCGTGTGCCGCACCAGAGAGCGCGTACGAACAGCTCCCGCGTGGCGCGGAGTGGCCCGATGAGGCCAACTGCGCCCGGGAGCCTGACGGGAGAGATCGCCCGAATGCTCGAGATCGAGCGACAGAACAGAGAGTCAGCTGATGGCCCGGCAGAACCGGCCGGGACGGCCGGGGATAGCGGCAGCCAGGGGCGCGGTCTTCTGCGCCGGGCGCGCAGGGCCGTAACTAGGCCTGCCGGTCCGCCATCGGCGCAGCCGCCTGCCGTGGAAAGCATCCCGGCAGCCGGCAGTGGCGAGCAGCATGCGGCTGCCCAACCGCAAACCGCGGCCGCAGGTGAGCAGCACGCGGCCGCAGGTGAGCAGGCGGTGGCTGGTGAGCGGCACGTTGCCGCAGGTGAGCAAGCGGCGGCTGGAGTTTCCCCGCGTAAGCGGTCGACCCGGTCGCGGGCAGGCACCTCGGGCTCGCCCGGAGCTGGCGAGCAGGCCGAGGCCGAGCATGATCCGGACGGAACCAGTGCCGAGATGCCTGCTGCGAGGGCTTCCTCGACCCGCAAAAGCAGGTCCAGGCGTGCGGCCGAGTCCGCGAGCCTGCCAGACGGCGCTGACCCGGAGGCCGCTAGCCGCCGCGACGCGACTCAGCAGGGCTCCGGCAGCGGGGTAGCCGGCCAGCAAGTTTCAGGCCAGCCGGACGCGGGCCAGGATGTCTCGGCCCAGCCGGACGCGGCCCAGCCGGACGCGGGCGGGCGAGCACCAGTCCCGCAGGCTTCGTTCCAGCCGCCACTAGTGATCTTCCAGCCGCCGGACATCTCCGCAGTGCGGGCGCCGACCGCGCCGAAGGGCCCGCGCCAGCAAACGTCCGGCTCGGCTGGCCGCGACGACGGCGGTCAGGCGGGCAGTGAGGCCGACACCGGCGGTGAAGACCGCGAGGCCGCCGACGGTCGCGAGGATGGCAGCGCGGCTTCTGGCGGCAGGCGCCGACGGCGGGGCGGCCGCGGTCGCGGCAAGGCCCGCGACGGCGCGCCGGAGGGGGCCGAGCAGGTCCCGGCCGCTTCTGCCGCCGCCGAGGCGGATGAGGCCGAGGAGGACGCCAGTGCCGCGCAGGGTGCAGGAGAGGACGTAACGGCGGAGTCCGCTGGCGCCAAGCGGCGTAGGCGGCGGCGTCGGAGCGGGTCGGGCGCCGACGGTGATCTGGCAGCGGCAGCCGCTGGTCCTGATGACCCGCCGAACACTGTCGTGCATGTTCGGCCGCCGCGGGAGGCGACCGCCGACGTCTCCGATGTGCGCGCGGTTAAGGGCTCCACCCGGCTGGAGGCCAAGCGCCAGCGTCGCCGGGAGGGCCGGGAATCCGGCCGCCGCAGGCCCCCGATCATTACCGAGTCGGAGTTCCTGGCCAGGCGCGAGGCCGTCGAGCGGGTCATGGTCGTACGCCAGCACGGCGACCGGACCCAAATCGCCGTGCTCGAAGACAGCGTGCTGGTCGAGCACTACGTGGATAAGGCCAGCCACCAGTCCTACGTCGGCAATGTCTACCTGGGCAAGGTGCAGAACGTGCTGCCCTCCATGGAGGCCGCGTTCGTCGACATCGGCAAGGGCCGCAACGCTGTCCTGTATGCGGGCGAAGTCAACTTTGACGCCAGCGGGCTCGAGGGTGAGTCCAAGCGGATCGAGTCGGCGCTGAAGTCGGGTCAGTCGATCCTGGTGCAGGTCACGAAGGACCCGATCGGGCACAAGGGCGCGCGGCTGACCAGCCAGGTCAGCTTGCCTGGCCGGTACCTGGTGTACGTGCCCGGGGCGAGCATGACCGGGATCAGCCGCAAGCTGCCCGACACTGAGCGGGCCCGGCTGAAGCAGATACTCAAGCAGGTCATGCCGGAAAACGCCGGGGTGATAGTCCGGACCGCTGCCGAGGGCGCCTCGGAAGAGGAACTGTCCAGGGATGTGGCCAGGCTGTCGGCGCAGTGGGAGGCGATCGAGCGCAAGGCCAAGACGGCCAGCGCGCCCGACCTGCTCTACAGCGAGCCCGACCTGACGCTCCGCGTGGTCAGGGACATATTCAACGAAGACTTCGGCAATCTGGTCATCGCAAGCGACAGCGAGTGGGACCTGGTGGACGAGTATGTCCGTTACGTGGCACCGCACCTGTCCGACAGGCTGCAGCGCTGGAATGACGAGAACGACGTGTTCGCTGCCTACCGGATCGATGAGCAGATAGCCAAGGCGCTGGAGCGCAAGGTCTGGCTGCCCAGTGGCGGTTCTCTGGTCATCGACCACACCGAGGCCATGACCGTCATCGACGTCAACACCGGCAAGTTCACCGGGCAGGGCGGCAACCTCGAGCAGACGGTCACCAGGAACAACCTGGAAGCCGCGGAGGAGATCGTCAGGCAGCTGCGGCTGCGCGACCTCGGCGGCATCATCGTGATCGACTTCATCGACATGGTGCTTGAGAGCAACCGCGAGCTGGTGCTCCGCCGCCTGCTGGAATGCCTGGCAAGAGACCGGACCAAGCACCAGGTGGCCGAGGTGACCTCGCTCGGCCTGGTCCAGATGACCCGTAAGCGGGTCGGGTCCGGCCTGCTCGAAGCTTTCTCCGTGCCGTGCGAGCACTGCAACGGGCGGGGCGTGATCATCTCACTCGAGCCGGTCGATCACACGCCCGCGCGCGGACGCGTTGATGACGGTCAGGGCCGCGGCGATTCATCCAGGAATGGGGCCGCCCGTGACGGCGGTGGCCAGCAAGACGGCGCCAGGAGCCAGCCTGGCGGGCAGTCCGGATCGAGGAGCCGCAGTTCCAGGGCACGTTCCGGCCGGTCAGGCAGCGGGTCAGGCAAGGCCGCTGCCGACGGCTCAAGCGCCGAGGGGTCCATGCCGGTCAGGCCGGCTGACGGGGCCGAGCAGGTAACGTCCGTGCCCGGCCAGCCTGACGGCTCGGGTAGCCCGGATCCGGCCGAGGTACGGCCCGGCGCGCCCGCTGCCCCAGACGCGACTGGGACGGCGGATGGCGGCGCGCGGTCATTGGCAGGCACCTCGAGATCGAGGTCCCGCCGAGGGCGGCAGACCGGGTCGGCGGACAGCAGCGAATCCGGCCACGGTGGCGGCAACGTCCAGGCCGGCGATGCCGAAGCCGACGCAGGCCAGGGCGCCGCGACCCTGGCAGGAGCGGCCCCGGCCGGCAGTCAGGAAGTCAGGCCCGGCACCGGCTGAGGACCCGCGCGTTCTGATAGGCTTTATGATCGGCGCGTGTGACAAGATCAGGCTGTTCGTGGCCCGGCGGATTATGCGCAATGCTAGGCAAGCCCGACTCCAGTGAGCTGACGGTCAGCTCTGCTGAGAGTGTCCCGCGAGGCTCGTGGCGGGCTAGCACAAAGAGGAGAGACTCTCGGTGTACGCGATCGTGCGCTGCGGCGGCAGGCAGGAGAAGGCGTCGGTAGACGACGTGCTGACCGTTGACAAGCTGTCCGGTGACGTCGGAGCGAGCATTACGCTGCCGGCGCTGCTCGTCGTAGACGACGGCAAGGTCATCAGCGACCCGGCCGAGCTCGGTGGCTATCAGGTCACGGCGGAGATCGTGGGCGCCGCGAGCGGTCCCAAGATCAACATGATCCACTACAAGAACAAGACCGGCTACCGTCGCCGCCTCGGTCACCGGCAGAAGTACACGCAGGTTCGCGTGACCGGCATCGGCGTGGCAAAGGCTGGCGCTCCGAAGGCCAGCGCGCAAAAGACCGCCCCGGCGAAGGCCAGCGCGGCGAAGACTACCGCGGCGAAGACCACCGCCGGATCGGGGAAGTAGGGCTGAGATGGCACACAAGAAGGGCGCATCGTCCAGCCGTAATGGGCGCGATTCGAATGCGCAGCGGCTTGGCGTGAAGCGCTTCGGCGGCCAGGTTGTGAACGCCGGCGAGATCATCGTGCGCCAGCACGGCACCCATTTCCACCCTGGCGTCGGCGTCGGCCGCGGCGGAGATGACACGCTGTTCGCCCTGGTGAGCGGCAAGGTCGAGTTCGGCACCCGGCGAGGCCGGCGCGCTGTGAGCGTGCTGCCGGCGGACTCGGCCCGGGCCGGCTAGGAGTCTCGCCGGGCTAGGCCCGGCGATCACTGCTTGCGGAGGGCGGACCGCGATAGAAGGTCCGCCCTCTGCCGTTGCTGGACCCGCGGCCGGTATGTCGGGGTCCTCCGACCAGAGGGGGTATCGGTATTCCGTGGCAGAGTTCGCGGATCAAGCCGAGGTGCGGGTGCACGCGGGCAACGGCGGGCACGGTTGCGCGTCGGTGCACCGGGAGAAGTTCAAGCCGCTCGGGGGACCCGACGGCGGTAACGGCGGCCATGGCGGGGCTGTGATCATCGAGGTGGACCCGGGCGCGGCGACGCTACTCGACTTCCACCGCAAGCCGGTCCGCCGGGCGGGTGACGGCAAGCCCGGTGCAGGATCGCACCGCAACGGCGCGAACGGCGCCGACCTGATCATTAAGGTGCCGGACGGCACGGTTGTTAAGACCGCCGACGGCGAGCAACTGGCCGACCTCACCGGCGTCGGCACCCGGTACGTGGCAGCGGCGGGTGGCCGCGGCGGGCTCGGCAACGCGGCACTGGCATCGGTCAAGCGCAAGGCGCCGGGATTCGCGTTGCGCGGCGAGCCGGGTGAGGAACTGCTGCTGGTGCTTGAGCTGAAGACCGTCGCCGACGCCGGCCTGGTCGGCTTCCCGAACGCGGGCAAGTCGTCGCTGATTGCGGCGATGTCGGCAGCCCGGCCGAAGATCGCCGATTACCCGTTCACCACGCTGACTCCGAACCTTGGCGTTGTCGAGGCTGGCGAGGTCCAGTTCGTTGTGGCTGACGTGCCGGGGCTGATCCCGGGCGCCAGCAGCGGCAAGGGACTTGGCCTTGATTTCCTGCGGCATATCGAACGGTGCAGGGTGCTCGTGCATGTGCTCGACTGCGCCACCGAAGAGCCGGGCCGCGACCCAGTCAGCGATCTCGATGCACTCGAAGCGGAGTTGTCGGCGTACGAGGAAGTCACCGGGGCGCGGCTAGCTGACCGGCCGCGTATCGTCGCGCTCAACAAGATCGACATTCCCGCCGCCCGTGAACTGGCCGACCTGGTCGAGCCCGAGTTCGAGGCCCGTGGACTGACCGTGCACCGCGTGTCCGCTGCGACGACCGAGGGCTTGCGGGACCTCGCGTTCACGATGGCGTCGGTGATCTCCGCCATGCGCGCCGCGGCACCGCCATCGGAGCCGACCAGGTTGGTGCTGCGGCCGGAACCGGTTGCCGGGCCGGACTTCGAGGTCGTGATCACTGGCGAGAACAGCTTCCGGATCGTTGGCGACAAGCCGCGCCGCTGGATCCTGCAGACCGACTTCTCCAACGACGAGGCCGTTGGCTACCTGGCCGACAGGCTGGCCAAACTCGGCGTGGAGCAGGCGCTAGCTGAGGCTGGCGCGACGCCGGGGGCGGAGGTGCTGATCGGTCCGGAGGACAACTCGGTGGTCTTCGACTGGGATCCGGATCTGCCCGCGAGCGGAGGCAATCTGGGCCCCCGTGGTACTGACGCAAGGGTCAGCTAGGTCGTCGTGGTACCGACGCAAGGGTCAGCCAGGTCGCCGTGGTACCGAGGCAAGAGCCGGTTGACGCGCTGACAGGTGTATAGCGGGCGAGGCTGCATGGCTGGAGGGGCACTACTTCCGCTCTGCTGCCCTTCTTGGGACAGCATGTTTACTCTAGTGCCGCAAAGTTCAAGATCATCGGAGGCGGTACGGCGGGATCACCGGAGACGGCGAGTTCTATTACCGCGGAAATAAAAAAGAGCGCTACATTCTTGTAGCGCAGAAATGACTAAAACTCACAAAGGCCTAATCAGCAATTAAATAATAACAAGAAGGAGCATGGTTGTCAAACGCGGAACTGGATCGCGAGCAGGAATACATTTCGCTGCTCTACACCCGGCTCGATGACCTCAGGAGCCGAGCTAGCGGCCGGATGGCCGGCGTGCTCACGCAGACCGGGGGAACGCATCAGGCCAGGGTAGAGCGGGAAGCTTTCAGCGCCATGTATCGCCAGCAGCTAGCCAAGTTCGACGCGGCGGAGAACGGCCTGTGCTTCGGCCGGCTCGAATTCGCCGACGGCGAGCTGAGGTATGTCGGCCGGCTCGGAATCCACTCTGACACAGACGACTACGCGCAGTTGCTAATGGACTGGCGCGCAGAAGCCGCGCGCCCGTTCTACTTGGCGACGGCGGCGTCGCCCGGCGACGTCCGGGTGCGCAGGCATCTGAAGACAAGGGGCAGGAAGCTCGTCAGCCTCGACGATGAGGTACTCGACCTGACCGCAGCGGACCCCACGAGGCACGAGGGCCTTACCGGCGAATCGGCCCTGCTCGCCGCGCTCAACGTGAGCCGGACCGGGTCGATGACCGACATCGTCGAGACGATCCAGGCCGAGCAGGACGTCGTCATTAGGGCGCCGATGCCCGGCGCCCTGGTGGTCCAGGGCGGTCCTGGCACCGGCAAGACGGCCGTCGCCCTGCACAGGGCGGCCTATCTGCTCTACACCTACCGCCGCCAGCTAGAGAAGCGCGGCGTGCTTGTCCTCGGGCCGAATGCCACCTTCCTGCGCTACATCGGCCAGGTGCTGCCCTCGCTCGGCGAGACCAGCGTGCTGCTGTCCACTGTCGGCGAGCTGTTCCCCGGCGTCACATCGACCGGCTACGAGGCTGCCGAAACCGCGGCCATCAAGGGACGGCTCAGCATGGCCAAGGTCGTGGCCACTGCGGTCAGGGACCGTCAGCAGGTCCCCGCCGAGCCGGTGGAGATCGGCGCAGACGTGGCCAGGCTGCGGCTGGTGACCGCGACCGGGCGGGAACAGGCCCCCGAGCTCAGCGTGGGCGCAGGTCGGCTGCGCCTGACACCGCGGGCCATCGCACAGGCGCGCGAGCGGGCTCGCCGATCTCGGCGGCCGCACAATCAGGCCAGGGCCGTGTTCGCACGCGAGATCGTCAATACGCTGACCAGGCAGGTTGCTTCGCGAATAGGCACTGACGTGCGCACCGGCGACAGCCTGCTCGACCAGCATGACGTCGACGACCTGCGCATCGAGCTGCGGGCCGACCCGGCAGTCAGGGCCGCGATCAACAACCTTTGGCCAATCTTGACGCCCCAGCAGCTAATCGGAGACCTGCTGTCCGACCCGGCCAGGCTGGCGGCCGCGGCGCCAGGCCTGGCCAAGGCGGAACAGCAGGCACTGCACCGCGAGCCGGGTGCGCCCTGGACCTCTGCCGACGTTCCGCTGCTGGACGAGGCGGCGGAGCTGCTCGGCGAGGACGACCGGGCCATCAGGGCGGCGCGGGCGCGACGCCGACGGCAGGAAGAGGCATACGCGCAGGGCGTACTGGAGATCATCGGCCGGGACGACGAAGCCGATGCCGAGGTCCTGATGGCCGCGGATGTCGTAGACGCAACCCGCCTGGCCGAACGGTACGAAGATGAGCAGAACCTGACCGCGGCAGAGCGGGCGGCGACCGACCGGACCTGGGCATTCGGTCACGTGATCGTGGACGAAGCGCAGGAGCTATCGCAGATGGCCTGGCGGATGGTGATGCGGCGGTGCCCGGCCAGGTCGCTAACGATCGTCGGCGACGTTGCGCAGACCGGCGACCTGGCCGGAACCCCGTCCTGGGACGAGGCGCTCGCCCCCTACCTGGAGGACAGGTGGCGGCTCGCACCGCTCACCGTCAACTACCGCACGCCTGCTGAGGTGATGACGGTGGCGGCCGACGTGCTGGCCGCGATCGACCCGGCGCTGCAGCCGCCGCGTTCGGTGCGTGAGGCGGGGCGTCGGCCATGGCGGCTGGAGGCTGCGGCCGACGAGCTCGCGGAGGCGGTTGCGCACGCCACGGTCAGGATGACGGCACAAGCGGGCGAGGGCAAGGTGGCGGTGATCGTGCCCGTCGCGCTAGCCGACGAGCTTGGCGAGGCGGTCAGCGGGGCGCTGCCCGGTACCGCCATTGGTGCCGATCCCGACCTGACCAGCGCGGTCGTGGTGCTGACGGTCAGGCAAGCCAAGGGCCTTGAATTCGACTGCGTGCTGATCGCCGATCCGGCCCGGCTGCTGGCCGAGTCGCCACGCGGGATGAACGACTTGTACGTCGCGATGACCAGGGCAACGCAACAGGTCGGCGTGGTGCACGCGGGTCCGCTACCTGACGTGCTCGGCCGTCTGGCTCCCGCGCCGGACCCGGCCGCCGTCGGCTAAGTCAGCCACGTCGGCCGAATCTGCTCAGGGATTAGTCCGAGTCGTCGTCGTCGCGCCTGCCGCCGGTGCCGAACCTGTTCATCAGCCGGGTGCCGGCATCGACTGCGCCGGACGCGACGCCGCGCACCGCGCCGATCAGCGGGTCGGCGCTGCGGTTCCAGGACTCCTGGTAGGACTTCGCCGCCGCCCTGAACTCATCGCCCACCGAGGTCTCGGAGTCGTCCTCGCGGCGCGGGTAGTTCCCTGACAGGATGTCGCGGTACTCGCCGTCATCGGCCCAGCGGTCGAGCTCGGCGAACCTGACCACCGCGAACGGGTGCGTTGTGCCCTGCAGCTGAAGCAGCTTCAGCAGGCCCTCGCGCACATCGGGAACGGCGTCGTACTCGCGCGCCTGCTTGTGAAACTCGTCGTGGCTCAGCTCGGAGAGCCGGGATCCGCCGGCGGTCTTCATCAGCGCCCGGCGGGCGGCCTCGACGTCCTGGCTGGCCAGCAGGCCCGCCCGGTCACAGGACAGCTCGGACTTGCGGTACCACTCCTCCAGGCCCCAGATCACTGCCTTGAGGCCGATCCAGGCGAACGGCACGAGCGCGAGCCGCTGGGCCAGGTTCATCAGGTGGAAGAGCATGGTCCGGTAGACCGAGTGACCAGACAGCACGTGCCCTAGCTCGTGTCCGATGATGAAGCGAATCTCTTCCTCATCGAACAGGTCCACCATGCCGGTTGTGATTACGATGAACGGCTTGTCGGTGCCCAGCGTCATCGCGTTGACCAGCGGGTTCTGCCAGATGAACAGCTCGGGCACCTTTGGCAGGTCCAGGATGTAGCAGCCGTCCAGCATGGCGTTGTACAGGTTAGGGAACTGTTCCGGCGAGGCTCGGACCGAGCTGGCCAGGAACATCAGCCGCAATGCCCTGTCGTTGAACAGCCCGGCTAGGTTCTTCAGGATGGTGTCGAAGCCGGTGAGCTTACGCAGCGCCACGAGCGCTGACCGGTCGGCGGGGTGCTCGTAAGCACGAGAGCTAATGCCCGGCAGACGGATCCGGGAGCGATCGGGCACAGTGGTCATACCTGTCATCGTAAGCGCCGGGCGAGGGCAGTTGGCCCAGTCGGCGCGGGAGATTCGGGCAATGTGAGCGCGGGAGGTTGGCCCCTTATGTCAGCAACGGGTGCACCGGCCATGTTCGAGCCGGATGCGGAGTCGATGCCGGCCGAGCAGCTTGCCGGACTTCAGCTCGAGCGGTTGCGCGCGCTGATCGACCGGCTGATCGCGACCGGCGGGCTGCAAGGCGCCCGGCTGAAGGAAGCCGGGGTCGCGGCAGGCGCCGACGTGAACTTCGCCACGATGCAGCGACTGCCCACCACGGACAAGCGCGACCTGTGGGAGTCCTACCCGTTTGGCCTGCTTGCCGTCCCGCGCGAGGAAGTCGTCGCTGTGCACGGCTCGAGCGGCACTGGCGGCCGCCCGACCCTGGTCGCCTACACTCGCGCCGACCTGAAACTGTGGGCCAGGATGTGCGCGCGTGCCCTGGCGGCGGCTGGCGCGGCGCAAGGCAGCATCGTGCACAACGCCTACGGCTACGGCCTGTTCACCGGCGGGTTCGGCATCCACCAGGGCGCCATCGAGCTCGGCGCGACCGTCGTGCCTGCCTCCGGCGGGATGACCCCGCGTCAGGTGACGCTGATCAGGGACCTGAAGCCGGACATCCTCACCTGCACGCCGACGTACGCGATCCGGCTGGGCGAGGCGCTTGACGAGGCCGGCGTCCGGCCAGGGGATGGGCTGTCGCTGAAGGCCGGCATCTTCGGCGCCGAGCCGTGGACGCAGGAGATGCGGGTCCGGCTGGAAGACCTGCTTGGGCTGCGTGCCCTGGACATCTACGGGCTGTCCGAGGTCATCGGGCCCGGAGTCGCGTCCGAATGCATTGTGGCGGCCGACGGCCTGCACGTGAACGAAGACCACTTCCTGGTGGAGGCGCTCGACCCGCTCTCTGGCCTGCCGGTACCCGACGGCACTCAAGGCGAGCTGACCTTCACCACGGTTACCAAGGAGGCGCTGCCGCTGCTGCGGTACCGGACCGGCGACATCGCCTCGCTGCGCCGCGGCACCTGCCGCTGCGGCCGGACGCTGGTCAAGATGAGCAAGGTCACCGGCCGCAAGGACGACATGCTCGTGGTCCGCGGCGTCAACGTCTACCCGAGCGAGATCGAGCGAGTGCTGCTCGGCCAGGACGCGCTCGCGCCCGACTACGTGCTGGTCGTCGACCAACGCGACGCACAGCACCGGCTCATCGCTTGTTGCGAGATAGGAACGGGGTGGTCCGGCCCGCAACCCGACGCCGCTCAATTCGAGTCCAGGCTGAGGGACGTGCTCGGGCTCTCGGTCGCCGTCCGGGTGCTCCCGCCCGGCTCGGTGCCGCGGACCGAGGTCGGCAAGGCGGTCAGGGTGATGCGCTGGTCGGGTGGCGAGCCGCCGCTGCCGGGCCTGCGCTAGTCGCGGCCGCCGAACAGGCGAAGGAAGAACAAGAACACGTTGAGCGCGTCGAGGAAGATCGACGCGGCGATGAGCGGCGCCGAGTCCATGCCGCGTGACCTGCGCAGCCGCTGGAAGTCGAACATGGTCAGCCCGGCGAAGATCACTAGGCCAAGGATCGAGAAAACGAGGTCGCCCGCCGGGATCCTGACGAAGATCAAAACGATGCCGAAAACGATCAGCGCGATCAGCGCGAAGAACGAGATGCGCCCTAGGACGGACAGGTCCCGCCTGGTGGCGTACCCGAAAGCGCCAAAGCCCGCCATGAACAGGGCTGTAGCCCCGCCGGCTTGCCAGACTGCCTGCGGGCTTGTCGTTGTGTAATAGGCGACCGCCGGGCCAATCGCCAGGCCGAGAAACAGCCCGACGCCAAGCAGCAGGGCGACGCTGGTGCCCTCAGACCTTCGGACGGTGAAGTTCATGGCGATCAGGCAGACCAAGCCCAGGACGAACCAGGCGATGGACCACCCGCTGGATAGATCCCGGCCGGCGTAACAGCCGAGTGCGAAACATCCGGCCGCGACCGCTACCAGCCACATGACGTGGCCGAACAGGGTCCGCGACCGGTCGGAATCCGCCGTCGCATAGGTAGCCGGGTAGTCCACCATCAATACGCTCCCTTGCCCCAGCGGCTCCGCCTGACGCATACCCAGCATGCCAGCTGATTCATGACGGCGGCTGTGCGTCGCCGGCCTGGTACATGATGTGCTGGGCTTGTGTAGTCAGCGCACGGCGGAGAGGAACCAAGATGACGCAGTCTCGCGGTTCGAGGCGGTGGACGGCGCAGGACGTGGGCGACCAGCACGGCCGGGTCGCGGTCATCACCGGGGCCAACTCGGGCGTTGGCTTCGAGGCGGCCAGGGTCCTGGCCGAGCACGGCGCGACCATCGTGCTCGCCGGACGCGATCAGGGCCGGACATCTGCGGCGGCTGAGAAGATCAGCTCGGCTGGCGCGCAGGGCTCCGCGGAGACCGCCGAGCTTGACCTGGCGTCGCTGGAGTCGGTCAGGAAGGCGGCCGCTGATCTTTCTGCCCGGTTCCCGAAGCTGGACTTGCTGATCAACAATGCCGGGCTGATGATGCCGCCGTATGGGCTGACCAAGGACGGCTTTGAGCTCCAGTTCGGAACCAATCACCTCGGCCACTTCGCGCTGACCGGGCTGCTATTGCCGTCGCTGCTTGCCGCGCCAGGATCGCGGGTGGTCACGGTCAGCAGCAACGGGCACCGGGCAGGCCGGATGGATTTCGATGATTTGCAGTCGGCCAGGCACTACCAGAAGTTCGCTGCCTATGGCCGGTCCAAGCTAGCCAACCTCATGTTCACCTACGAGCTTCAGCGCAGGCTCGCCGCGGCGGGCGCGCAGACCATGGCGCTTGCCGCGCATCCGGGCACGGCGCGGACCGACCTGGCCAGGCACCTGCCTGGCATCTCCCAGGCGTCGTACCAGGCTCTGATGAGCCCGCGGTTCGCGCTGCTCAACTCCTGGTGGGTGCAAGACAGCGCGATGGGTGCGCTGCCGACGCTGCGTGCGGCGACAGACCCCGAAGCTATCGGTGGCACGTACTACGGCCCTGGCGGGCCGTTCCAATTGACCGGCTACCCCGTGGTCGTGACGTCCAGCGTTCGCTCATACAACAAGGAAGCGCAGCGCAAGCTGTGGGCGGAGTCCGAGCGGCTGACGCAGGTTAGTTATCCATTGTGAGCACCTGCGCTTTAAGGTCACTGGCATGAGTTCCGCCGTCTCGAACGGGCACAAGCCGCGGATTGGCGTGATGGGCGGCACCTTCGACCCAATCCATCACGGCCACCTAGTCGCGGCCAGTGAGGTGGCCGACTTCTTCGCGCTGGACGAAGTCGTCTTCGTGCCGACCGGCCAGCCCTGGCAGAAGGAGGACAGGAAGGTCTCGCCGGC
>Ga0187819_10000206_pt1 | contig 28277 bp, 26 predicted proteins | sample NC_wetland_sal_i_15_FD_132411 | JGI IMG/M metagenome (GOLD analysis project Ga0187819, IMG submission 132411) | Wetland sediment microbial communities from Neuse River Estuary, North Carolina, USA - SO4_4 | ecosystem: Environmental > Aquatic > Freshwater > Wetlands > Sediment | place: USA... | reverse complement strand
ATTGACCACCTGCACTTTTTCGTAGGGATAGATGTCAGCAGCTTCGAGCAGGTCCTGGTCGATGGTAATGCTGCCGATATAGTTCAGGTTGGCTTGGGTAACAGTGGCGCGGTGAATTTTCCCCTTGCACATAGTGCGTTGCATACTAAGATCCCTTTCAGGAAACTACAGGTGACGATAAAGGTTGAGTGGGATGATCCTGAGCCGCTGCGGCGCTCAGGCTAATCCCAGATGCGCATCTTTGATTAGACCGACTGCCGCAGCAGGTCGGTATCATCAAACTGTTGATGGCTCTTCCCCTATAGTATAGAAACGATTCAGGAGCTGATTTGGAAACATTGCTTGTAACCCATGGGATTAACGAGGTAAGATGGCGAGCAGCGCCAATGCGTAGGCTTCTGCGGCGCTTTGGGCGTCGTGCATCCTATCGCCCATCAGCAAGCGGTAATGGCACTTCCAGCGGCGAGCAGGCCAGGGGGCTAGTTTGATGAGGGTATAGGTTTCGACATGTGCTTCCAGTGCTTCACGAAGAGCCGTTTCATCGAAGACTGTGATACCGCGTTGGATGAGTTGCGACTGGAGTTCTTCTGGGATCATGATGTTGCTCGTTTAGATGGCAGAATCGCGGTTCTGGTTCCTCCAATCGGCCAAAATCTGTTTGTCAAAGGGAAAGGCTAATTCTGGTAGCTCTTCTGGGGTGAAAAGGGCGAGTTCGCTGACTTCTTCAACCTGCGCAATCAAACCGCTTAGCTCATTGTTGGCTATGCTAGCCTGATATGCGATAAGGACATTGGGATTTTCGTTTGCGCTATAGACGCCGATCAATTTTTCCAATTGGGTATCCAGGTTTGTTTCCTCTTTTACCTCACGAATAGCAGCGTCCTCAACCGATTCTCCTCTGTTTACATAGCCGCTAAAGAAACTCCACTTTCCTTTCCCTGGATTAATATTACGTCTTCCGAGCAAGATTTTCCCTTCATAGTAGATGACGACAACTGTTACCAGCTTGGGGTTAAGAAAGTAGATAAAGCCGCACTCTGAGCAGGTGAAGCGTAGAGCGTCGAAGATGTATTTTTCTACGAGAGGAGAGGCACATACTGGACAATATTTTATTCCAGGTTCGGACACACGTATTTTCCTTCGCGTTTAAGTTGGCATTGCCTGGTACTCTCGATCATTGTACCATATCTGGGTAGGGATTTGATATTATATACACATGATACTCTTCAGGACTCTTCACCACCTTCGGTGGTTCGCAAGAGGTTTTTAGTTGCTGCGGGCCTTGCTGCCGCAGGCAGCAAGGCCCGCAGCAACTAAAGGCGAGGGGATCTATATTACCAGGTGCTTGTCGCCAGAGGATTGGCTTCTTGTCAGAGATGGAGCAACTAAAGGCGAGGAAGGTCTATATTACCAGGGTCTGAGAGGAAAGAGAGTTTTGTTATGTCCACTACTACCTCCAGCTCAGATGAGACGAAGCTTGAGGAGGGCACGATTACCCCATACACGGGTCGCAGTTTGCAGGGCTGGTTGCTGATTTTACTTGTCTTTATTGCGGGGGCATGTTCACTGGCCGTTGAACTTTCGGCTTCGCGGCTGCTTGCGCCCTATTTTGGTACTTCTTTGTTTGTGTGGGCCAATTTGATTGGTCTCATTCTGCTCTACCTCACTATTGGTTACTATGTCGGTGGGCTGGTAGCTGACCGCTATCCGCGACCTGGCGTGCTCTATCTATTGACGACGGCAGCGGCATTTCTGATTGGAGTCATCCCCTTCATTGCAAGCCCAATACTCAGTTGGTCGTTGACCTCTTTTGCCACCTATTCCGTGAGCGTTTTTTACGGCTCACTTGTCTCGGTGATCCTTCTGTTCGCTATCCCCATGATCCTGCTCGGCTGTGTCTCACCCTTTGCGATCCGTCTGCGCATTGAGCAGGTAGGGAAATCAGGGCATACTGCCGGGCAGCTCTACGCCATCTCTACTGCCGGGAGCATCCTGGGCACCTTCTTACCTGTTCTCTGGCTGATCCCGACCATTGGCACACGCTATACCTTCTTCGTTTTTGCCGTCTCATTACTCCTGATGTCGGTCATCGGCCTGATCGTCACCCAACTCAGCAGGCCACAACCCCCGAAATCCCCTGGCAGTCGAGTAGGGGCAACCCTTGCGGTTGCCCTGCGCGTGGGCAAGAACCTGCTCTCTATCTTGCTGTTGATCCCAATGAGCATGGCCATATTCAGCATGCATGGGCCGATCAAACCGCCCAGTGGCAGCAACGGAGGGGGCATGCTCGTCACCGAACGAGAATCGGCCTATAACTACATCCAGGTCGTGCGTGTGGGGGATGAGATACAGTTAGTGCTGAACGAAGGTGTGGGCATCCATTCCATCTATAACCCCAAGCAAATACTCACGCAAGGTCCCTGGGATTATTTCATGATCGCGCCGTACTTCAATAAGCCACCATTCACACAGAATCAGGTGCGGCGGGCCTGTATCATTGGGTTAGGAGCGGGCACCGTACCACGCGAAATCAATGCTGCCTATGGCCCAATTCCCATCGATGGAGTTGAGATCGATGGCGCCATTGTCGATATCGGTCGACAGTACTTCCACATGAACGAACCTAACTTGCATGTCATTGTACAGGATGGGCGCTACTACTTGCAGACGACATCAAGGAAGTACGACCTCATTGGCATCGACGCGTATCAGCAACCCTATATACCCTTTCAACTGGCCACATTGGAGTTCTTCCAGGAGGTACGCGCGCATCTCACTCCTAGCGGAGTAGCGGTTATCGATGCCGGGCGCACCACTAAGGATTTTCGTCTTGTGGAGGCTCTGGCACAAACGATGCGCGGCGCATTCACCAACGTGTACATTATTGACACTGAACGCTTCATGAGTAGCCTGATTATTGGCACGAATGCGCCAACATCGCTTGACAATTTTCGCGTCAATGCTGCCAGGCTAACAAATCCGCTGCTTCAGAGCGTTGCCCGGGCCAGCATTGTCTATGGGAATATGCGCGAAGAGCGAACTACGAACATCTATTTCACAGATGACCGCGCTCCCGTTGAACAGTTAATCGATCAGATCATCTTCGATGAAGTACGACAAGGTCCGTAGGATCCCGTAGGGGCGTGAGCTTGCCCCCGCCAGGTTTTAATTCGTAGCTACAGGTACCTCGCGGTCGGGGGCCAGGCGCCTGAAGACCAGAAACCCTGCATAAAACATCAGCAGCCAGAGCAGGAAATCCAGAGGTCCGGCCAGGAAGCTATCCCAGGTCAGGGTTGATTGTGGAACGGCCGAATCATAGAGATCACGCACAAAACCGAAAAGCGGGATACCAACCAGGAGCAGCAGAGCAAGCCAATGCCATCGCCCACGCCACAAACGCCAGATAAGCATGTAGACAATCCCACCATAAACCAGAATTGGTATGAGATAAAATGGTAAGGGCAAGTGAAACGTCAGGCCATCGATTGAATAATGCCACCAGTGGGCGTAGTAGGCGAGGAGATCAGCGAGCGCATTGATGATACCTATTGTCAGCCCGCCGAGCAGGGTAGCCAGTACCACGGCGCGTGGTGGATGGATAAACAGTAGGAACACAAGATAGACTAGAATAACAAAAGGGACAACATGTAAGATGTACAGTTGCATCTCCATGATAAGTTGCATCTCCTCGTGGTATAGTAGTGGCGGGGCTTGCCCCCGCCATGCTCCCTTGGGTGGGGCCGGTTGAGCTCTTGCGGTCGCCATGCTGCTAGAAAGGACATTTCTATGAATATCATACCTCTTCGTGTTGCGCTTGCCCAGATCAATGTGACTGTTGGTGATCTGGAAGGCAATGCGGAGAAAATACGGATGGCTATGCAGCAAGCCCATGCGGCTTTCGCGCATATTGTCTGCTTCCCCGAATTGGCACTGACAGGATATCCACCAGAGGACTTGCTGCTCAAGCCGGGTTTTGTTGCCGCTAACTTACATAAGTTGGAAGAACTGATTGCTCTCAGCGCTGATTTGCCGGGGCTGACGGCGGTGATCGGTTTTGTGGACCGCGACGACGACATCTATAACGCGGCGGCGATTGTGCACGGGGGAAGGCTTGCCGGGACGTACCATAAGCACTACCTGCCCAACTATGGCGTTTTTGATGAGAACCGCTACTTTCAGGCCGGGCGCGAGGCGCCCATTTTCCTGATCAATGGGGTGCATGTAGGCGTCAATATCTGTGAAGATATCTGGTACCCCATCGGTCCAATGACGATGCAGGCATATGCTGGCGCCGAGGTGATCCTCAACATCAATGGCTCGCCCTACCATGCCGGCAAAGGGGTGTTTCGCGAGGAGATGCTTGCAACACGCGCCGCCGATAATGGTGTGATCGTTGCCTACCTCAACATGGTGGGTGGACAGGACGAGCTGGTCTTCGATGGGGACAGCATGGTCTTCAACGAGCAGGGGATGCTGATCGCACGCGCTAAGCAGTTCGCAGAGGATATGCTCATCGTCGACCTGGATACCGCTTCTGTGTTTCGCTCGCGCCTGCATGATCCACGCCGACGCCAGGAACGTTTGCAGGTGAATCCGGCAGATGTACCTGTCATTTCTATAACGCCGGATCCGCAACCGCGTAGGGGCGGTAGGGACGTGAGCTTGCCTCCGTCCGTGCCTGCGCCCTGGGAGATCGTGTTGGGCGCGCCCCAGCGCATCGAGCCAAAGATGGGGCGCTTGCAGGAAATCTACTCGGCGTTGGTGCTGGGTACGGGTGACTATGTACGTAAGACCGGTTTCAAGCAGGTATTGGTTGGTCTATCAGGTGGCATCGACTCGTCGCTCACGGCGGTGATTGCTGTGGATGCGCTCGGAGCGGAGAACGTGATTGGCATCTCGATGCCGTCCGGCTACTCTTCTGAAGGGAGTAAGACGGATGCACAGGAACTGGCGGAGAATCTGGGCATTCAACTCCTGACCATCCCGATTGAGGAGACGTTTCGTACCTCGCTGAAGATGTTGCGACCGGTGCTGGGGGAGGGTGATCTGGGGCTGGCGGCAGAAAACCTGCAAGCCCGTATTCGCGGTAACATCCTGATGACCATTTCCAACAAACTCGGTCCAATGGTGCTTACTACGGGCAACAAATCTGAGATGGCGACGGGCTATAGCACGCTCTACGGTGATATGGCCGGAGGCTTTGCGGTGTTAAAGGACGTGCTGAAGACGTTAGTCTACGAGTTGTGTGTGTATCGCAACACGCTGGGTGACAAGCCGGTGATCCCACAATCGGTGATTGATAAGCCGCCTTCCGCTGAGTTGCGCCCGAATCAGAAGGATGTCGATAGCTTGCCGCCATACGAGGAGCTTGACCCTATTCTACAAGCCTATGCTGAGGAGGACCGCACCTTTGAGGAGATGCTGGCAATGGGCTTTGAGCGTAAGACGGTTGAGCGCGTGATACGCTTGGTGGACCTCAGTGAGTATAAACGCCGCCAGGCTCCTCCCGGTGTGAAGATCACGCCACGAGCCTTCGGGCGCGATAGAAGACTGCCAATTACGAACAGGTACAGGGCGGTGGAATGATGCTTGCATATATATTTTGGCATTGGCGCTATCCCACTGTTGAGGAAACAGCTTATGAAAGGCGCATTGTCGAGTTTCAAGAGGCTTTGCGTACACAACAGCCAGGAGGATTTCAGTACTCTGTAGTGCTGAAGATTGAGCGTGCGCCTTGGGTGGGAAGAGATGAGGATTTGTATGAAGAATGGTATGTTGTGGAAAACTCGGCGGCGCTTGATGCGCTGAATGAGGCGGCTGTCAGCGGAGTGTGCAAGGAGCCTCATAACCAGGTGGCGAAGGATGCTGCGGGTGGGGCTGGTGGATTGTTCCGGTTGCGGGCTGGGGAAGCGGGTTTGGCGACGGCGCGGGTGGGGCTGTGGTTTGCGAAACCTGCGGGGATGAGCTACGAGGCGCTGTATAAGATGCTGCAATCTGAGGTCGAGCGGGCAGCAGGAAGCGGGAGTGTATGGCAACGACAGATGGTGCTTGGTCCTGCGCCAGAATTTTGTTGGCATAGTGCTCAGGATTACAGATTACCAGAGGGCATTGAGTGCCTGGATATACCCATGAAGCAGATATGGGTGGGATGAGAACCTGCCGGTTTTGAAGGAAAGAGAGCTTATGAATCATTGATGCCTGGGTCCTGTTGGTCGAGATCAACCGGTAGGTCGGGTTTGGCTTGGGACAGCGCAAGACGGCCTTTCGCGTGGTGTAGTATAATAACGTCAGCAGATCGATGGATCTGCTTATTGTCATTTATTTATTACAAAGGGGGAGTCTTCATGAAGAAACTGTTTATTTTCACCACCGCCGTCATGCTCCTGGTTGGCCTCTTTGCGGGTTTTATGCTTGGCAATCTGCACAACAGCCCGGCAGCCTACGCAAGTAATGGGGGTAAGATTCACGTGATCGAACACGCGATTACTGACACGGTGCAGGAGTTCCATCCGCCCAATATGTCGCTGGGTGACGTACTGGGCTTCCACAATCCGGTCTTCAATGCCGCCAATAAACATCAGGTTGGGATTGATAATGGTCAATGTACGCGCACAGTTGCAACTGGCAAGACCGAGTGGGAGTGCTTCTGGACGACATTCATTGCTAATGGGCAGATCACGGTTGAAGGCCCATACTATGACGATGGGACGGATACCACGCTCACTATTACTGGCGGTACTGGCATCTACGTAGGGGCGAGTGGATCAATGTTGCTGCACCTGCGCAATCCTGGTGCTGCGGTGTCGCAGTACGACTTCATTTTTACGCTGGGTGAGTGATTCTTCTAGCCACCAAAGCTTTGCCGGGACAGGATATCTCAACCAAGCTTATAGGTCACGAGTCCTTTGGCAATGGCGTGGCCTGAAGCGCTACTGACCTCGACATCGAGGTAAACAAGGGTGCGGCCACGATGCAGTACACAAGCGACAGCTTGAAGATCTTCTTTCTCAGCGGGTGCCAGGTAGGTCACCGTGAGATTGACGGTTGTGCCACGAACGTTCGTCGGAACTTCTGCATCTGACCAGGCGGCGACTGCTGCTGCGGTGTCAATGAGCGAAGCAATAGCCCCACCGTGTACAATTGTTCCGATGGTCACAAGGGCATCTGCGAACGGGAGGGTCAGTGTTGCCACGCCCGGCTGCATCGTGGTGAGTTGAATACCGAGGTGACCAACATATGGTGAGGTGGGCAGAAATTGACGGATGATTTCTGCCCCAGAGAGAAAGCCTTTAGTAGGTGTGCTCATGCCAATATCTCCTTCTGCTGCACGTGAAAGAATGGAGGCTCAAAACACTCCATCATAGCTTATTGTCTACCGGCGATCGCTGCCAAAACGACCCCTATTGGGTATTTGAAAGCCGCTAGCATGTGCATCGGATGATCAGCTCAAAATGCCGCTCAACTGTGACTGATGATCACCTTTCCGAAATGCTGGCCGTCTTCGTAATAACGGTAGGCAGCCTGGGCGTCCTCGAAAGGAAATACGCGATCGATGACCGGCTTGAGCCTGTGCGTGGTGATGGCGCGGTTCATGGCGAGAAACTGGGCGTGGCTGCCAGCGGCAATGCTCCGCAGTGTGACGACGCCCGCGATGGCAGCGCGTAGGATATTGAGGGCAGGAATCTCGCTCGTGGAAGCATTTCTGGCAAGCGACCCGATCAAAGCAATCCCTCCCGAAAACCTGGTCGACTTGATCGACTGCTCGATCGTGCCAGGACCGCCGACCTCGACCACCTGATCGACACCTCGACCACCTGTCAGCTCGCGCACCGCGACATCCCAATCGGGCGTCGTGCGGTAGTTGACCACGTAGTCGGCCCCCAGAGCCTTGAGCCGCTCTGCCTTCTCCTCGCTCGACGTGGTCGCAATGACACACGCACCGAAGAGTTTGGCGAACTGGAGAGCGAAGAGCGAAACGCCTCCTGATCCCAGGGTGAGCACCGTGTCTCCGGCCTGCAAGGGTCGACCGCTTGTGAGCGCATTCCAGGCGGTGACGCCGACGAGGGGCAGCGCTGCGGCTTCTTCGAGGGAAAGATGCTCAGGGATGTGGACGACCCCTTCTTCAGGCAGCACGGCATATTCTGTTAACATGCCATCCAGTGAGCCGCCGAGCTGGGCGGCATAGTCCCATACAAAAGGGCCATCAATCCAGTGCGGGAAGACGGCCCCTGCGACCCTCTCACCCACTTTGACGCGGGTGACGTTCGAGCCTATGGCCACGACCTCACCTGCCCCTTCCGACACCGGAACCACATCCGGTCGGATAGGCAAGGGATAATAGCCCAGGATCAGGATCATCAGCTCCCGAAAGCTGAGCGAGCTGGCCCGCACCTGAACCAGCACTTCGCGCGGACCGGGCACCGGTACGTCGTGTTCCTTCACCATCAGCCCGGTAAGTCCCGCGCCTAAGTTCACATGATAGCTTTTCATGAAATACTCCTCTCTGCTTATCAATGCTTCGTCACTTTCTTGAGTGTACCCTGAAAAGATGGTAATATTGACCCTAATTGAGGAGATCTTGACGTAGGAGAAAGAAATTGGTCTATCGCCCAACAGCCCGTGTGCTGACTGTCTTAGAACTACTGCAATCCCATGGACGCATGACCGGCGCAGAGCTCGCCCGACGACTGGAGGTGAACATTCGGACGGTGCGAGATTACGTGGAGATGCTTCAGGATCTCGGCATCCCTGTGGAGGCTGAGCGAGGCCGTTATGGGGCCTATCGACTGCGACCTGGCTACAAACTTCCCCCGCTGATCTTTACAGACGATGAATCTCTTGCGCTGACACTGAGCCTATTGATGGCGCGAGAGCAGGGTCTTGCGACGACATCTCTTGCCTTTGAAGGGGTGATTGCGAAGGTGATGCGCGTCCTGCCGGAAGCAACGCGCGCCCGCATCCAGGCAGTGGAACAGACTGTGGTCTTCGAGAGGAGCGCTTCCGAGGTAGCGCCGAGAGCTTCGGCGGTGATGGTGCTGAGCTCAGCTGTCCAGAACGGACGGCGTGTACGCCTCCGCTACCGCTCTGCCCGTTCGGACGTGACGGAGCGAGCATTTGATCCCTATGGGGTCGTGTATCACGAGGGGTTCTGGTACACGATTGGCTACTGTCACTTGCGACAAGGGCAGCGCCTCTTTCGCCTGGATCGCATTCAGCATATCGAGATAACGAGCGAAACGTTTTCCCGTCCGGCAGACTTTCATGCGCTTGAGGCAGTGCAACGTGCACTCGCCTCCGTTCCGAGAGCGTGGCAGGTCGAAGTATGGCTGGAGACCACGTTGGAGGAGGCGCTGCGTCAGACGCATCTTTCTAGAGCATATTTCGAAGAGGCGCATAATGGGGTTCTTTTACGTGGTGATGTTGAGGATTTGCCGTGGATGGCTCGCTTTCTCGCCGGTCTCGGCGCTCCGTTCATCATCCATCATCCCCTTGAATTACGGACCGTCTTACGCCAATACGCACTCACGATGGCTAGCTATGCTGAGCGTACCGGGGGTCCTGACATTTTTCAGACCCAAATCCTCGCTAACAAGGATCTCTAGCATAGGAACTTTCACAAGAATTCAGATAAGCATTGCAAATCTGAACCTGCCAGAAGAGAGAGAAGGGTGGATTGCCCGGTTTCATGCATCGAGGAAGTCCCCTACAACGAGGTTAAATTCCTTCGGTTTCTCTCCTTGTGGCCAATGCCTGCACTCTTGCATGACGTAGAGTTCCGAATTTGGTATAAGCGCGTGGGCTCGCTGCGCATAGGCAAGAGGAACGGCTGTATCTTGCGCACCTTGCACAATAAGCGTGGGTACCGTGATCTCGTGCAACCTGGTGGTGAAATTGCTGCGCAGGCCGGACCATCGGACTTCGCTTCTCTGCAAGGAGATAAATGCCTTTCCTGCTCCCGGCTCGTGCGCGGTCTGATAGACCCGGTCAACGAGTTCATCGGAAAGACGCTCCGGGTTGTAGATAAGACCTGCTAGCAGACTCCACCGGATTACAGATCGGCTTCTGCCCATCAGCCACCAACTCAACTCGTCGAGGAAGGGGAGATGCACATAGAGGTAGGACAACCTCTGTGCAGCGAGTTTGTCTTGAATGCCGTAGGCATCAACGGGAACCAGCTTCCCTACTCGCGCAGGAGAATACAGCGTCAGGGCGAGCGCGATTGCGCCTCCCAGCGAAAGGCCGACCAGGCTAACTTTTTCCAGGTGCAGCGCGTCGAGCAGGTGCTCCACAAAATTGACATAGAAATCAAGCGTGTACTGGATATCCGGCCTGGAACTTTGCCCATAGCCCGGCAGGTCGGGCGCGAAGACGCGGTGATGGGTCGATAACGGCACGATGACCTCGCCCCAGGAAAGGGTTGCCGAGTCGATGCCCCCGCCATGAAGGAGGATAACGGGGGAACCGCTCTCCCCGGCAGTGAGGCAATGAATACGCATTCCATCGACGTCGAGCCAGATTTCTTGCACTTCTGTTTGCAGCATCGTATCTCTTCTCCTCTCGAGTTAATGCTAGAGATAATTCTACGCGAGAACAGCGAGATGCTGCAAGGGTAACTCGCCTGGAATCTGTGCGATGATGAGCGAAGGTAAGTGGGCCAGCTTGCCTGGCTTAATTGCTTCGCTCGGCCTTTCGTGGACGAATCCCTTCAGCGTATTGATACACATAGATATACAATCATACATCTACAGATGCAACCTATTTGTACATCATGAGTTATCCACAAGTTATCCACTTGTGCGAAGCAAATTGGTGGATAATCCCCTTTTGTATGATAAAGTTTGGTGTTATAATTTGGGTGGGGCAAAGTGGGGGAAAGTGGTGAATGGGGTTGTAGGATGGTGAGTTTGCACGACAGGTGGGGTAAAGGGGACAGTAGAGGCGTGAGCTTGCCTCCACCCTCCAGAATGCGGGAGAACGTTGCGGAATATTTCACAGGCGACTACCGGAATAACTCGCCTCTGGAGAAAGCTACACTTTCAGCATGTTTCTGGGCGAATATGAGCATACAATCGATGCAAAAGGGCGTATGGCGGTTCCTGCGAGATTTCGAGCACAGATAGATCGCGGTGCGGTCCTAAGCAAGGGAATGGGAATGTGTTTGTCGGTCTATACGCGGGAACACTGGGATGAGAAATCGGCTGAGTTGGTTGCCGGTAAGACAAGTGAGGAGCTACGCGACTTTGAACGACGTATTTACCCCAGTGCAAGCGAGGTGGAGTTGGATGGGCAGGGACGCATGAGTATTCCTGCGAAATTGCGTACCTATGCCAGGCTGGGGGGCGATGTTACTGTTGCAGGGGTACGCGATCATTTTGAGATATGGGACCGAGCAACGTGGCAGGCCTATCAAGAGAAATTGGATACCGAGGGGGGAACTAACCCCTTCTAAAAATATATGCGAACAGGGTATAGAGGACATGTACCGGTGATGGTGGAAGAGGTGCTCAAGTTTCTTCAGCCGCAAGCTGGAGGAAACTATGTTGATGGCACAGTGGGTGGAGGCGGTCATACTCAGGCGATCCTTGAGCGATGCGCTCCGGATGGGAAGGTACTGGGTATCGATGCCGATGCCCAGGCAATAGCACGAGTGCGTGAGCGTCTTGCTGATTTTGTGAATACTGGGCGATTGGTGCTGGTACAAGGTAACTTTGTAGAACTGGCCCGTATCGTGGACGAGGCCAGTTTTGTGTCTGTACAGGGGATCATGCTTGACCTGGGGTTCTCATCACTGCAGATGGAAGATGCCCAGCGCGGCTTCTCATTTAGCGTAGATGGGCCGCTGGATATGCGACTCGACCAATCGGAAGGGGAGTCAGCTGCCGATATCGTGAATCGCGCGAGTGAGCAAGAACTGGCAGATATTTTCTGGCGCTACGGTGAGGAAACGCGCTCGCGGCAGATTGCGCGCCGTATTGTAAGAGCGCGGGCAGGAGGTGCAATCACACGGACGGGACAACTGGCAGAACTTGCTGCAGCCGGTGCTCCTTACAAGCCAGGGGCGATTCACCCGGCGACACGCACGTTTCAGGCGCTGCGCATCGCGGTGAACCGGGAACTGGAGCATTTGGAAGAAGTGCTCCCACAAATACTAGATGTGTTGAGTAGAGGAAATGTACTGGTACCCGCAAGGGGCACCAGTAACCGAGGTAAGGCTCGTATTGTCAATGGACAAGAAGGATCAGGCGGGCTGGTGAAAGTTGGTGGAAGAATGGTAATTATTACGTTTCATTCATTGGAGGATCGGTTAGTCAAAGAGTTTATGCGGCGAGAGGCAAGGGATTGCCTCTGTCCGCCCCAAGTTCCTGTGTGTGTGTGTGGACACAAAGCGCGCCTGCGTGTGCTCACACCCAAACCTGTGACGCCAAGCGTCGCAGAAGTTACTGATAATCCCCGCGCTCGCAGTGCCAAACTGCGGGCCGCTGAAATAGTTGTTGGCTCTTAGTGCGTCGCCATAAGTGGAGATTTTAAAGCACGAAAGAATGCGCTTTATGTATCGCCTGGAAGACCGGGCCGATGGGCAGAGTGCAGGTGGTGCAGAACCCCCGAAGCCCATTCTGGCTGCTAAACAACGTCGACAACTACATCCGTTCTTTTTCCGCATGGGACCCGTGACGTTGAGCATTAGTAGCGTGCTGCTGATCGGCTTGATGGCTATTCTGTATTTGAGCCAATTAGGGCAGGCGGTGGCTGCCAACCAGAAACTACAGGATTTACATAGGCAACAGGCAATCCTGCAACGGCAAAATCAGGATTTGGTGGACGTAGTGGCTCAGGAACAATCACCTGCATATATTGACGCGCATGCGAGGTTGCTGGGGTTAGTGCCTGCAGACCCGAAGACGGTGCAGGTGGTGGTGATACCAGGCCTGAAACCAATAGCGACCGATAATAGGGGTATTCAGCCGTAAGCTTCGCAGCCTCAACGAAGTATAGGAGTGGCGAGGGTGGCTGGGTGGGGATGGGACGCAGTCTGGGGCACACCATCCCCCAGATGGCGTCTGTATGACCATGGAGGAACAAAGATGAGCATAGAAATGCGACGAGCGCGCAGGCGGCAAATGTTCATCTTCTTGCTGGTCTGTGTTGGAATGTTGGTGCTGCTGGGTCGACTCTATTACTGGCAGGTGCTTGAATCCCAGGGTGGATATGACTTGGCGCGATTGGCGAATGATGAGCATACGCAGGATATTGTGTTGGACGCACCACGAGGGCTGATCTATGATGCGCAAGGTCATATTCTGGCGACGAATGTTGTACGTGATGATGTGTATATCGAGCCGATTCAGTTTTCGATAGACCATCCCGACAACTTTCAGAGCGACTTGACGGCGTTGGTGACGACACTTCACCAGGTGCTGCCGACGGTTCCGGTGGACCGGTTGTATCGAGATTTTAATCTCGATGCGCAGGCGGTGCGCATTGCCGTTCGTATCGATCCTGCACAGAGCGAACAACTGCACAGGCTGCACCTGGAGGATGTCTTTTTGGAGCCACGGACCTGGCGTATTTACCCGGCGCAGGATCTGGCTGCGCAGGTGCTGGGATATGTAACGCAGAATGACAACGACAATCACGGGGTGTATGGGATTGAAAGTCAGTATGATGCGTTGCTGACGGGGAAGCCGGGCAGTTTCATAGCGGAGACCGATCTGAATGGCAATCCATTGATTGTGGGAGCAAGTGCCGAGCAACCAGTCAGAGATGGAGCCAATCTGACATTGACGATTGATAGTGGGATCGAGTATATGGTGCAGACGGCTCTTGCTGAGGCGGTGCAGCAATTGAAGGGGGAGAGTGGGACCGTGGTTGTGATCAATGCCCGTACAGGTGCGGTGGTAGCGATGGCAGGTGAACCGACCTTTGACCCTAATCAGTACGGCAATTATGCCGGACAGATGGGGTGCCTGGGGAGTGAGGAGGTCTTTTTTAATCCGGCGCTGTATTGTGCCTATGAACCAGGCTCGACGATGAAGGTGGTGACAATGGCGGCGGCACTTGATCAGAGGTTGATTACGCCGGATACGACGGTCAACGATCCAGGGTACATCAACTTTAACGATGCGCCTGTGGTGACGAATTGGGACCATAAGGCGTATGGTACTGAGACGATGACGCAGGTGATAGAGCATTCTGCTAATGTTGGCGCGGCATATGTGGCGTATGATATCCTGGGAGCTGCTCGTTATTATCCGTACCTGGCGCGCTTTGGCTTCGGCCAGCCGCTGGGGATCGATGGGCCAGAGGAGGCAGGGGAGTATCGTATGCCAGGTTCTGCAGGGTGGACACCAAGCGATCTGACCCGCCAGGCGTTCGGCCAGAGCATCCTGGCGACGCCGATGCAGGTAGCGATGGCCTATCAGGCGATTGCGAATGGTGGGGTGATGATGCGTCCTTACCTGGTAGCGGCTGTTGACGACAGTGGGCATGTAGTGACAACACAGCCGCAGGTGGAGCGAAGGGTGATTAGCGCGGAGGCGGCACAGTTGCTGACTGGGATGTTGGAGCGTGCGGTGACTGATGGGTACGCACGGCTGGCACAGATTCCTGGCTATAGCATTGCGGCAAAAACTGGAACGTCGACAACGCAGGGTATCCCGCTTGATGAAACGGAGGCTTCGCTGGCCGGATTTATACCGGCGTCGAATCCGCAGTTTGTTATTCTTGTGAAGATAGATCGGCCACAACAGACCATTTATGGGGACACGGCGGCGGCCCCACTGTGGAAAGAGATTGCGCAAGAATTGATGTGGTACTATCATGTTCCACCTGATCAGGTACCCGCTACCTAGAAATAAGCTTGAGATAAGTATACTAGAAAATTTGTTCTAAGTCAAGGTTGGATGGTAATGGGGCCGATTTATCGGCCCCCGGCAAACCCAACGACATGTCCAGATTAATTTGTTAAAATCCATTATCGGCCCCTACGGGAAATCATACATTTAGTCAAGAAGTAAGAGTGCATGGTACGTAATGCGAGAAGACAAGTGAATGGGGTGATCGGGCGGTCGTTTGTGCGTTCCCCGGCGTTGGAGTCTGTGAAGCTGGAGCGAGTGGTGGAGAGGAGCGCAAGGGGAAAAGAGGCAAGGGCAGGGCAGCAGCGGCGGGCATTACCTGCCTCGCAGGGAAGGTCCCTGTCCGCCAGACAGGTTTCTTCATCGGGGAGAGGGGTATCCACAAGGGCCACCCGCCCGACACCCGCTCCTATGGGGAAGATGCGCTATGCTGCTGTCGAGCCTGTGGAGCGTGGGGGTGTCGCGCGTAGGCCGTTGAAAACGCTGCCACGTCGTGGTCGCGTGAGTGCTGCCGTGAAAGGGAACATGGCCGGAGAGAGGCTGCAGCACACGGGGGTGACGGTGGGATGGCGATTGCGGAAGTTGTGGCAACCGAAAGAGCAGACGGCGCCAGTGCAGGTCATCAGTGAAGAGGAGCAAAAGAAGCTGGCCGAGTTGGAGACGCGATTGCCGCGTGTGGCCGGTAAGATCGATCCGTGGCTCTTGATGATTGTGCTGGCGCTGTTGTGTATAGGGATCGTCATGGTCTATAGTGCAAGCTCGTTCATAGCGGCACGCTTTTATGGCGATGCCTCGTACTTTTTACAGCGTGAGTTGATATGGGTTGTGCTTGGCGTGGTGGTGATGACGGTGACGATGCGCGTGGACTACCGGCATTGGCGGCGTTTGTCGCTGGTCGGTATGGTGATTATTTTGCTGTTGCTGGTGATCGTGCTGAGGTTTGGCGTGAATGTCTATGGGGCATCGCGCTGGTTGGCATTCGGCTCGTACTTTTCGTTTCAGCCGAGTGAGCTGACCAAGCTAGTGCTGGCTCTGTATATTGCGGATTGGTTGGCGCGTAAGGGGAATCAAGTTGGTACGTTTCTCTATGGCCTGGCGCCTTTTGTGATTCTGGTTGGGTTGGTGTTGGGGTTGGTGCTGCTAGAGAACGATATGGGGACTGCGATTATTATAGCCGGTTTTGCTACGGCGATGTTCTTTACGGCAGGAGCTAATATTGTACAGTTTTTGTTGGCGTTAGCCTGCGGCGGATTGATTTTCCTGCGTGAGGCGTTGCATGGCTACCGCTATTATCGACTAACGGGCTTTCTTGATCCGTTCAAGAATGTAACGAGCATCAATTTGCAGCTCTATCAATCATTGTTGGCCTTGGGATCGGGTGGGTTGTTTGGCTTGGGACTGGGGGCCAGTCGGCAGAAGACAGGCTATCTGCCGTTGCCATATACGGACTCTATTTTTGCGATTCTGGGTGAGGAGCTAGGCTTTATAGGTTGTGTTGTCGTTATAGTACTCTTTTTGGCTTTGGCGTTTCGTGGGTTCCGGCTGGCGAGGCGGGCGCCGGATGTGTATGGGGCGTTACTGGCGACGGGTATTACGACGTGGTTAGTGTTACAGGCGATGATCAATATAGGGGCAAGTTCGGGGACGATTCCCTATACAGGGGTGCCACTGCCATTGATCAGTTTTGGTGGTTCGTCACTGGTGGTTTCGCTGGCGGCTGTGGGTGTGCTGCTGAATATCTCGCGCTATATTCAGGAGCCGGAGATGCCGTTGCTTTCGCGGCGGACGATAACTTCGAGTATACGGAAGGCGAAGGGGTAGGGACCGATTTATCGGCCCCTACGGATGGCGCGTATTTTGCTAAAGATTATTGAGCCTATTTATGAACGGTATGTATATGAGAGTTCTCGTATCAGGTGGGGGCACTGGGGGGCATATTTATCCGGCGCTGGCGGTAGCGACGCAGTTACGTCAAGAGTATCAGGCCGATATTTTGTATCTTGGTAGTGACGATGGTCTGGAGACTGAGTTGGCACCAGCGGCCGGTTTTGCATTGGCGATGGTGAAGGCGGGTAAGCTGCGACGTTATGTCTCGTGGAAGACGGTAACAGGTATGGCGCGGGCGCCGATGGGTATGGTGCAGGCAATAGGGGTTGTGCAACGTTTTCGCCCGCAGGTAGCCTTTACGAGCGGTGGGTACGTGGCGGTTCCGGCAGGTCTGGCTGCCGGATTGAATGGTGTGCCCTTGCTGATGCACCAGGAGGATGTGCCGCCGAACTTGTCGAATAGAATGATTGCGCCACTGGCGACGCGCATCTCGGTGGCTTTTGCGGACTCGCTAGGCTACTTTCCTGCGGGCAAGACGCTTCACCTGGGTAATCCGGTGCGGCAATCTATACTGGATGTGCGCCAGACCTTGCCGCAAGAGGCGCGTAAGGCGCTTGGCTATGCTACGGAGTGGCCGTTGCTGCTGGTGACTGGTGGGAGCCAGGGAGCAAGGCACCTCAATGCGACGGTGTGTCGTGCATTGCCGGAGTTGTTAGGGCATTGCCAGGTGTTGCAGATCAGTGGCAGGGGACTTTTTGAGGAGACGCGCGAGTTATGTGAAAGCATGCTAACGGATGTGGATGAGGTAGTGAGGCGGCGCTATCGATTGGAAGCATACATGGATGTAGAGATGCCGATAGCGTTGCAAGCAGCGGATGTGGTGCTGTGCCGGGCCGGTGCGGCGACGTTGAGCGAGCTGGCAGTGTTGGGGAAGGCGAGCATCCTGGTACCACTGCCACCAGCGATAGGGAATTCGCCGCAAGAGGCAAACGCTGCAATGTTTGGTCGCAAAGAGGCGGCTCAGATCATCCGGGATGCCGATTTGAGCCCGCAGCTTCTTGTAGAGCGTGTATTAGCTATTCTTTCATCGCGTACACTTTTACAGGCAATGGCAGATGCGGCGCTTACTCTCGCGAAGCCGCAGGCGGCGCAAGAAATCGCGGCAGTAGTAGTACAGATTGCCAAAGACCGGAAGCATTGAATCGAATATAGTAGGGGCGGGGCTTGCCCCCGCCCTGGAAGCCAAAGACCGGAAGCATTGAATCGAATATGGTAGGGGCGGGAGACCCTGTCTGAGGGACAGGTAATGCCCCCGCCCTGGAAGCGAAAGACTGGAAGCATTGAGAGATTCACGCTTGCATTTCATGGGAATAGGCGGTCAGGGAATATCGGCGGTAGCGCAGATGGCACTCGTTACAGGGAGTGTGGTGACCGGCTGCGACCAGCAGGCCTCGGCTACGACGAAGGCCTTGCAGCGTGCCGGAATCGGGGTGCAGATTGGGCATAGCCCGCAGCACCTGGTCGATGCCGATGCCTTGATTTATGTGCCAGCGGTCGTGTCGCTGAATCCCGATAATGCTGAGTTGATGGCGGCGAAGGCTCGTGGGATGCAAGTGATGACGTGGCAGGAAATGCTGGGTGAGTTGATGCGCGGGAAGTGTGCGCTTTCGGTCAGTGGTGTCCACGGGAAGGGGACGACGACGGCGATGCTTGCGCTGATGCTGGTTGATGCGGGCCTTGACCCGACCTGTGAGGTTGGGGCGGTCGTGCCACGCTTCGGCACGAACTATCGTTTGGGCCAGAGCCAGTACTTTGTGAATGAGGCTGATGAGTTCAATAATAACTTCTGGCACTATCACCCGCGTCTGGCGGTCGTGACCTCAATCGAGTTTGAGCACCCGGAGTTTTTTGTGGACTATGCCGAGTTTCTAGCGGCCTTTGAGCACTTTATTCGTGGCATGGATATGCAAGGCGACTGGCCGCTGCCGCCAACGCTGATCTTGAACGCTGATAGTGCAGGCTGCCTGGAGTTGTATGAGCGGGTCGCGGATTGGCCAGGGCGGGTTGTGACGTATTCGGTGGAAGGGTTGTCGCAACTTGGCGGCAAAACCGGTGTGACAAAAATGACACGGGTGGTGTCTAAGAGTCAAGGTGGATACCAGGCTTACGATGTGAAGCTGGATGGCGAGACCAGCTTTCGTGTCCGTTCGCAGCACGATGCAGCCTTTCCGACGGATAGGGTGATACGTTTGCAGTTGCCAGGGATATATAACGTTCAGAATGCGCTGGCGGCCATTGCTGCTGCACGCGCTTTGGGGATTGATGTGGACGTCATTGTGAGGACGCTGGAGGATTTTAGCAGCATCGGGCGGCGTTTTGAGGTACGTCACCAGGGGCTATTACAGGTCGAAGGACGGGTGCTGGATGTAGTGCTGGTGGATGACTATGCGCATCATCCTACGGCGATTGCAGCGATGCTGGAGGCGGCGCGCCGACGTTATCCTGGGCGACGGTTGGTTGCGGTTTACCAGCCGCATATGTACAGCCGGACGAAGACGTTTTTCGAGCAGTTCTTGTATGCCTTCGATGCGGCAGATGTGACGATAATCGCTGACATCTTTCCTGGGCGTGAGCATGATACAGGTCTGATACATGCGCTGAAGCTTGTGGAGGGGATGACGAGACGACCGGATTATTTGCAGCAGGGCAGACAGGTGATACATGGTGGAGATGTGGAGGCGACGACACACATGTTGCAGACAATATTACGGTCCGGCGATGTGGTGTTGGTGATGGGGGCAGGCGACATTTATACCGTGACAGAGAGGCTATTGCAGGATGGCCAGGGGAAGCTTGATGACATTCAACACTGATATCGTGTATGCGGAGCTGCACCCACATTTTAAGGAGCGGGTGCGGCGTGATGAGCCATTAACACGCCATGGCACATTCGGGGTCGGTGGCCCAGCGGATGTGTGGGTTTCGCTCGACACGATAGGGGAGCTGGTTGGCGTTGTGTGCCTGTGTATCGAGCAACGCTGGCCCTTGCTGGTGGTTGGGAATGGCACGAATGTCTTGTATGCCGATGCAGGGGTGCGCGGTATTGTGGCACGCATGGCGCTGAATAGCTACAGTATTGAGGATCGCGGCGATGGGAGTGCGCTACTGGTGGCGAGTGCGGGTGTGAGTTGGCCGAAGCTGCTGAATGAACTCGCGCCTCTAGGCTGGGGTGGATTGGAGTTTGGTCCAGGAATACCTGGCACGCTGGGCGGCGGCGTCATCAGTAATGCGGGGGCACATCATGGCAACCTTGAGCAAGTATTGGAGTGGGTCGAGGTGCTGGACGTGCGCAGTGACGCTGAGGATCAACCGACGGTGCCGACGATACGACGCTATGAGCATGATGAACTGGACCTGTCCTATCGCCATAGTCGTTTCCGTGCGCGACGTTGCATCCAGTTTGATGAGCAGGGCTATCCATTGGTCGCCCCACGGGGGCTGATTGAGCCGAATGAGATTATTATGCAATTGGGTATACGTCTTCATCGTGAGGACCCACAGAAGTTACGCGCAACGATTGAGGAATATAAACAGCATCGTAAGAGGACGCAGCCGCCTCAGCAGAGTGCAGGCTCTGTCTTCAAGAATCCGCCGGGGGACTATGCTGGCCGCCTGATAGAGCAGGTAGCTTTGAAGGGTATGGTCCACGGCAAGGCGCAAATTTCGCAGCGCCACGCGAATTTTATTGTCAATCTGGGTGGAGCAAGTGCTGCTGATGTGGCAACGCTGATTAAAGAAGCTCGTAACCGCGTCTATCAACGCTATGGGGTGGAATTGGAATTGGAGGTCGAGTTGCGCGGACAATGGGAAGGGTAATGAAGGAAATGAAACCAATAAAAGAGCAAAAGGCTTTTCACAACTATTATACCAAGGAACATCCGCTCTCGACGGAGGAAGAGGCCATCAGTAGGAGTGAGTCGCTCAAGTCGGGGAATTTTCGGGCGCGGGTAGTTGTCAAGACTCCACAGCCGGTCCAGCCGTCAACGTGGGCGATGCGGGCGGACCGGCGAGAGCAACTGCGGCGCAGACAGGGGCATACGTACACGATGCTGGTGCCACGTACGCTGGCGCAGACGGAGATGTCGGCATCGAGTGGCCGCATAAGAGCAGTGCGGGCGATGAGGCTTGCGCAACAGCAACACAACGGTAGTTCGCCGGTCCCAGTGCGCAGTGGGCGACATGGAAGGCGCCGAGGCTTCTTTGCCAAGGTGCTGGCTCTGCTGGTTGTGCTGGTAATTGGGGTGTTAGGGGTCAACTTCGCTCTGACCAGTCCCGCATTTCGTGTGCAGCTGGTGAGTGTGGTGGGAACACAAAATCAGGCACTCGTCAGTAGTATTGAGCATATGGGTATCCAGGGCCAGAATATTTTCCTGCTGGATACGGCGGCGTTGGCGGCTCGTATCGAGATGGCACCGCTGGTGGCGTCTGCGAGCCTGGAGAAGCAGTGGCCAGATCAACTGACGGTGACAGTTGCTGAGCGGGTTGGAGTGTTGCTGTGGCGGACGAATCAGGGAACGTACGGTGTGGACAGGCAAGGGGTGGTGATAACGGCTGCGAGCGAGACGGCAGGAGCGGATCAGTTGATGACGGTGGTAGACATGCGGGGTCAACAGGTGGGGGTGTCGGGCCAGCCAATAGGACCTGGGGTGCGCTTGAACCAGGCGGATGTTGCGTTTGCACTGCAGGTGTTTGCACAGCTGCCACAGGTGACGGGGATAAACGACTTTACATTACGCTATGATGCTGCGGATGTGGCAGCCATAGAGGGAAGTGGGTCGTACGTGGTCGAGGGTCCGGGTGGCTGGGTGGCGTACCTGGGCGGTGCGAATGACGCTAATCCGCTAGACAATCGATTGGTTGAACTGCAGCACATTCTGGTATTGGCACAGAAGCAACAGCTTCAGCTGGCGACAATAGATCTGCGTTTTGGATTGCGCCCGGTTTATACACTGAAAAGCTAATATGTGACCTGTAGTGCGTCTCACACTTATAGCGCCTAAATAAGGAGCCTGGATTGTGCAAGAGCGGGTGATCGTCGGCATCGACGTAGGAACAACAAAAATTTGTGTTCTTGTTGGCGAGTTGGATCGCGACGGGAAGCTGAATATTGTTGGCGTTGGCACCTGCCCTTCGCAGGGGCTGCGCCGTGGGGTGGTGGTGAATATCGAGGAGACCGTCACATCCATTGCAGCGGCGCTGGATCGTGCAGAACGACTTTCGGGGAAGAAGATCACCACAGCCTATGTGGGTATTGCGGGCAGTCACATTGGTTCAGAGAATAGCAAGGGCTTCGTGGCAATCTCGCCCAGCCACCGGGATATTGTGCAAAATGATATCAGCCGGGCTATTGAGGTTGCGCGTGCAATTGCCATTCCGGCGAATCGCGAGGTGATCCATGTCATTCCACGTGGCTACGTGGTGGATGGGCAGGAAGGGATCAAGAACCCTATTGGCATGTCCGGTTTTCGCCTGGAGGTGGAGACGCATATCATCACAGGCGCGGTTTCATCAATTCACAACTTAATTAAGTGTGTGCATAAGGCGGGGGTAGAGATCGAGGACCTGGTGTTGGAGCCGTTGGCATCAAGTGAAGCGGTGCTGGCGGACGGGGAGACCGATATGGGGGTGGCGTTGGCGGACATCGGAGGTGGCACGACCGATGTCGCTGTCTTCTCCGATGGAGCTATCTGGCAGACAGTGGTGTTACCAATTGGTGGGAATCTGATTACGAGTGATATTGCTATCGGCTTACGCCTGCCTTTTGGTGTGGCGGAGGAACTCAAGGTGACCTATGGTCACTGCGATCCGAAGACGATAGCGGATGACGATATGATAGACCTGGCACAGTTCATATCGGGGACGAATGATCTGGTTCCACGCAAATTGCTGGCGGAGATCATTCAGGCCCGGGTGGAAGAGCTGTTTGAAATGGTACACGAGGAGATCAAGAAGTCTGGGTATGATGGACTGCTGCCGGCAGGCCTGGTGCTGACGGGTGGTACGGCGGAGTTGCCAGGTATCCTGGAGTTGGCAGGGCAGACGCTCGATTTACCGGCACGTATTGCGTTGCCGTTGGGGCTGTACGGTCTGGCCGATTCGATCAGTCGCCCGGCCTACTCGACGGCGGTTGGTTTGTTGCTGTGGGGATTACGCCATACCTCGCTCCTGATTGACGAGGAGGAGCAAAGGGATCGTGGGTCGATGAATCTGATTGCTCGTCTAGGCCGCTGGCTGCGTGCGTTTATTCCTTAAATAGGGGGCCACGAAATGGTATTAATGGGACAACATTCAATTGAGGGTTTCGCCCAAATTCGTGTCATCGGAGTTGGAGGTGGGGGAAGCAATGCAGTGAACCGCATGATTCAAGCCAATATGATGGGCATTGAGTTTGTCGCGGTCAACACCGATGCTCAGGCACTGTTGATGACGCAGGCACAACATAGCATCCGCATCGGTGACAAGCTGACTCGTGGCCTGGGTGCAGGTGGCAATCCAAGTATTGGGGCAAAGGCTGCGGAAGAGAGTGCGGAGGACCTGTATGAGGCCCTTAAAGGTTCCGACATGGTCTTTATCACGGCAGGTATGGGCGGTGGTACGGGCACAGGAGCCAGCCCGATTGTGGCGCAGATCGCTCACGAACTTGGGGCGCTGACGGTTGGTGTGGTGACCAAGCCATTCACCTTCGAGGGCAACAAGCGCCGTGTGGCGGCTGAGGAAGGTATTGCCAACCTGAAGCAGTATGTGGATACGTTGATTACTGTGCCTAATGATCGGCTGTTGCAGGTTGCTGACAAGAAGATGCCCCTTTCAGAGGCTTTCCGCCTGGCTGATGATGTGCTGCGCCAGGGCATTCAGGGCATTAGCGATCTGATTACGGTGCCTGGCCTGATCAACCTGGACTTTGCCGATGTGAAAACGATTATGTCGGCGGCAGGCTCGGCATTGATGGCAATTGGTGAGGCGAGTGGCGACAACCGTGCAGTGGATGCGGCGCACCTGGCGATTAACAGCCCGTTGCTGGATATTGATATCAGTGGCGCACATGGGGTGCTGTTCAATATTACCGGTGGCCTGGACCTGACGTTGTACGAGGTCAATGAGGCGGCTGATATTATCAGCAAGGCGGCTCACCCTGAGGCGAATATCATTTTTGGTGCTGTTCAGGATGCTCTCTTCGATGGGAAGGTCAAGATTACGGTGATTGCTACAGGCTTCGATGTACATGGGCAGGCACGCATGCCTTTGATGCAATCGAGCCAGGGACGCCTGGAGTACAATCGGAGTATGTTCTATCCGGCGTCTTCGTCGTCAAATGTTGGCAATGGCAGTACTCCGGTGCGTCAGCCGCAACCGGTTGCACATCAGGGATACGGTTCACTGCCTGTGACACCGCCGCCGATGAATGCTTCGAATCATCCGGCGGGTCCGTTGCGAGCCCCTGCTCAGCCGGAGCCGGCCATGCGAAGACAGGTGATGGCCGCGCCGATGGAGGAGTTGCAGCGGCGAGTGGTACAACCGGTGGCGCCTGATGTGGTTGAGGATGAGTTCGGCGAAGGAAATGAAGCTGCTAACGCGCAAGGGGCTCGAGGAGGGCGTGAGCAATTGCCTGCGCCGGAGCCGGAGGCGCAACCAGCACAGCGCCCGGTTACTCCGAGCGAGCAGCGCCCGCAGCGGCCTATTCGTCGTCCCGATCCGAAGGTGCTTGATCTCCAGCGTGGGAGTCGGAATGCTCCTCCTGGAGATGTAATCGATATCCCAGCATTCTTGCGGAAACGGTAGAAGGTAAGTCAATAGAAAAACCGGGCAGAGGCGAGCCTCTGCCCGGTTTTTCTATTGACTCTTGCAAAGGTTCCAATCATCAGGGGCCGACTCTATTGCGGGTCTTGCCCAGATCACCGGGGATGTCTCCGAGGTTGATGCGGTTGACGACGACACGGACACCAGGAATGCTGACAAGCTCGCGCTCGAGACGGTACTTCATCTCGTTTGTCGGGACTTCACCGTAAAGGTTGACGATGTAGTTCTCGACGAGAGCCGAGATGTTCTTTGCGCCTTCGAGTTTGCCGGCGGCTCGTAAGTTCTCGATGCGGGCATTGACGGCATTGAGAATTTCGTCTTCGGCGACGAGGAAGTTTCTGACATCGATGACACCTGGGAGTTTCAACAATTCTTCTTCGAGCGTTTTGCGTTGTGCCTCTAACTCGACCTTGCCATACAGTGCCAGTATGACTCCTTCGCGCTCAATTTCTATGTGGACAGGGTGTGCACTCCACGCAGTGCTACTGACGGTGACGACGCGTTCAGCGACCTCTTCGGCATTTTGCAGGACTGCTTCTGCAAGTGCTGTTGGCCTGCCTGCCTCTATGGCTTTCTCGTAGGATGTTACCATGTGGGTAGGGGCGGCTTTTCCCTTGAGAGGAGCCATGGGATCTTCCACTGCCCAGCCTATGGCGCTGAGTAGCACGAAAATAAGTCCGACAATAGATATCCAGGGAGCACTTGAGATGAACAGTACTCCACCTAGCGTAACAGCAATGGCTAAACATATAAGGATAGGCCAGAAGCTTGGATTTGGTAGGTGGATGTGACTTGCTTCGTCGGCAGGGTGTTCAAGTGCTTCCTGCTCACCTGCCGGGATGGGCATGGTTGCTTCTTCTGCGGTTGTTGAGAGAGGATTATTCATAGGCTCTCGCTTTCCTCCGAGCATGTGTACGGTCTATGAGAACTCTGCTTATCACAATGATCCTACTACGTATAAGCATACCAGGAATGTGTGTAGGTTGCAAGCAGTCCAGCGGATTCGCGGATTCTCTTTCATACCTCCACTTCCACACCTACACCCAACTCGCGCGCTTTCTTATACACCAGCGCAGCCACAGCAACATCCTGCACAGCTACACCCACCGACTTGAAGAACGTCACCACCTCCTCCGTCCGCCGACCTGGTTGTGCTCCTGTCACCAGGGCCCCCAACTCGATCCACGTCTCGGGGCCCGCGATTCGGCCAGTAGCCAGCGCCTGCAACAAATCGCCAGCCTCAACCAGCGCCGCCTCACGTTGGTCCACCACAATACATGCATGCGCAAGCGTCTCGGCATCCACCTCACACATAGCAGGCGTAAACGCACCGATAGCATTGATATGCGTTCCCGCAGATACATCCTGCCAGCGAAACAGTGGCATAGTCGCCGCCGTCGCACACGCTATCAGCGAAGCGCCGGCCAGAGCCTCGCCAGCAGAACCGGCACGACGAACAGGCGGACAGGCGGTACCAAGCAATTGCTGCAGGCTCCCGACGAGGGTGCGATAGTGCTCATCATTACGGTTGACTACACGCACCTCCCGCAGAGGACGTACCGTGTGGATAGCCAGCACCTGCATGGGAGCCTGTGCGCCCGCACCAAAAAGCGCCAGCACATCCGCATCCCGCCGCGCCAGTAGGTCCGTCGCGAGCCCGGAGACCGCCCCCGTACGCATCGCTGTCAGCCATCCGCCCTCCAGAATAGCCAGCGTCCTACCCGTTGTAGCATCCAGCAACAACACAGAAGCATAACTACGCGGCATGCCCCGTAACGGATTCTGCGGCATAACCGTAATTACCTTGAGCCCAAAAGCATACTGTTCAGTCGTCTGTAGCAATGACGGCATCAGCAACACGACGCCCTGTTCTGCAAGGTCAACCATCAAGCGCTGCGGGACCTGTGAATCACCGGTGTATAATGTACTGAAGGCAACTCGCATAGCGGCGATAGCCTCCATCATATTCAAACAACGCTGCACGTCAGCACGAGAAAGGATCAGGGCCATAACAATACTCCTTGCTTTGTTACCATTATATAACCTAATCGTCTGATGATTGAGGAATTAGTCACATCTTTCTTGCCTTGGAGGTCCACTTCTTTGAAAATCGTCGTCACCGGTGGAGCAGGGTTTATTGGCTCCCACCTTTGCGCCCGTTTGCTACAGGAAGGTCATAGCGTGTTGTGTGTGGATACTATGCTCACCGGCTCACAAAAGAACATCGCTGCTCTGCACAATCATCCACAGTTTACCTTTTTACACTTTGACGTTACACAACCATTTCCTTTTCCCTTTGAAGCCGATGCCATCTTCCACCTGGCCAGTCCTGCCAGTCCGGTAGGCTACATGGAGCACCCCATCGAGACCATCCTGGTCAACAGCCAGGGCACATACCAGATGTTGGAACAGGCACGTAGATTGAATGCTTTGTTCCTGATGACCTCCACCTCAGAGGTATACGGAGATCCACTTGTGCATCCCCAGCCTGAAGACTATTGGGGCAACGTCAATCCTGTTGGGCCACGCGCTTGCTACGATGAGAGCAAGCGGCTCGGTGAGACGCTCACTATGGAATATTACCGGCAATACCAGACCAACATACGTATTGTGCGCATCTTCAATACCTATGGCCCAAACAGCCAGCTCAACGATGGGCGCATGATCCCCAACTTCATTACCCAGGCATTACAGAACAAACCACTGATGATCTATGGCGATGGCAGCATCACTCGCAGCATCTGCTACGTGAGCGATTTAGTCGAAGGCTTATTATTAGCGATGTTCCGCCCTTACACAACCGGTGAAGTCTTTAACCTTGGCAGTACAGAAGAACACACCGTACTCGAATTTGCGCATACAATCATTCGACTGTGCAATGCCTCATCCAGCATTATCTTTGAACCCAGTCGCATCGATGACCCAGAACGCCGAAGACCTGACATTGCCAAAGCACAGCACGTACTGGGGTGGCAACCAGAGGTTTGCATGGAAGAAGGGCTGCGACGCACCATCGAATGGTTCAGCAGCCAAAACACCCGGCTCTCTACCATCTCGTAATTTTGGAACATGAAGAATACTAGCATAAACAAACAAGGAATCATCTTTACCGAAACCAACCTTATCGGATCGTGGCTTCGTACCACTTTCATCTCACTTCGCACCAACATCACCATCCCAAATCTCATAGGTTTGATAGGTGGCTTGCTGGCACTCTTCCTGTTGCTTGCCCTACACGAACCCTGGGACATCACCATCCCACTTTATCTTACCGTACTGGTTTGGACCATCCTACGACCTCGTGTAGCACTCTACCTGATGGCTTTTGCCGTCCCCTGGGGTTCATTAGACTACATCGACATCAGAGGTTTGCGTCTCAATGGTGCCGACCTTCTCGTCGCCTTCCTCGCTATCGGCTGGTTCCTCAGCTTCGCCCTACGCCGAACTCAAGGTTCGTACGGGCGTGATTCATCACGACCTGGGCCACTCGATCGGGAATCATCAGCCGTCCCTGGCTATTTAGCATTTGCCATACTGGCACTGCTCGCCGCCATGGTGCTCTCCATGACCATAGCCATCAACATAACCTCAAGCCTGAAAGAGATCAGCAAATGGCTCGAATTTCTGGTACTCGTCCTATTAGGGGCACAATACATCCGCACGCGCCGTCAACTCTGGACTATCATCGTTCTTATCTGTCTCGCAGGCATCACACAGGCCATTTTCGGCTACTTTCAGGCT
>Ga0187819_10000205_pt1 | contig 28433 bp, 30 predicted proteins | sample NC_wetland_sal_i_15_FD_132411 | JGI IMG/M metagenome (GOLD analysis project Ga0187819, IMG submission 132411) | Wetland sediment microbial communities from Neuse River Estuary, North Carolina, USA - SO4_4 | ecosystem: Environmental > Aquatic > Freshwater > Wetlands > Sediment | place: USA... | reverse complement strand
GGCGGAGTTCGTTCACGGCCGTTTTTCGCCAGGGCGCCCGCCGCGTGATTTGCCACGCCCGGGCGCTTCCGCTATCATACGGACGCCGCGAGGATTTGCGCACGGAAATTGCGTCCAGCAATTTGTCCGAACCCACGTCAAAGGAGGAGTCATGCCGCTCGCCGCGGGCCAAATGGCCCCAGAATTCACGCTGAAAGACCAGAGCCAGCAGGAAGTGAAGCTGGCTGATTTTCGGGGAAAGAAAAACGTCGTGCTGATCTTCTATCCCTTGGACTGGAGCCCTACCTGCACCAAGGAGCACGCTTGCGTGGTAAACGAAATGAAGCGCTTCGAGCAGCTCAACGCCCAGGTGCTGGGCGTGAGCGTGGACAGCGCCTGGTCGCACAAAGCCTATGCCGAGAAAATGAATATTCAGTATCCGCTGCTGGCCGATTTCCAGCCGCGGGGCGCTGTGGGGACGCAGTATGGCGTGTACCTGGCGGACAGAGGCATCACCGGGCGCGCCATTTTCATCGTGGGAAAGGATGGGAAAATCGCCTGGGCGAAGAATTACGACATCCCGGTAGTTCCCGACGTGGAGGAAGTGGCCAAGGCACTCTCCGCCGTTCGCTAGCTCTTTGATCCTGAAGACTCGTGTGACGCGCCTCGAGCCGCTCGAGGCGCGTTTCCATTTTCAGGCAGCCGCAGCCGGTGGTTCGCAAATTTCGATCCCGAGGAATCGGGATCGAGACGGAACGTGGAATGGGCGGGCGTGGCGGACGCGGACGATTCAATCGGAAGAATAAGCCGCAGGGCCAGCCGCCCTGCGCAACAACTGCGGCAGGTCACTGCAGGCGGTAGATTTGCCAGAGCAGGAGAACATTCAGCGCGACGATCGACGCGGCAGTGAGCCACGCTACGACGATGGTGGCCGGGCGGTTAGTGAATTCGCCCATGCGGCCGCGGTTCGAGGTGAACTGCACGAGCGGCACCACCGCAAACGGGAGCTGCAGACTCAGGATCACCTGGCTGAGGATGAGCAGGCTGGTCACATGGCTCGGACCCATCAGGCCGATGACCAGCGCCGCGGGAATGATGGCGGCCAGGCGCGTCACCAGCCGCCGCAGCCACGGCTGCATCCGGAACCGCAGAAAGCCTTCCATCACCACCTGCCCGGCCAGCGTTCCGGTGAGCGTGGAATTCTGCCCCGAGGCCAGCAGCGCCACGGCGAACAGAGTGCTCGCCAGGCTCGCGCCCAGCACGGGACTCAGCAGTTTGTAGGCCTCGCCGATTTCCGCCACCTGATGCATCCCGCGCGTGTGGAAGACAGCGGCGCCGAGCACCAGGATGGCCGCGTTGATGAAGAAGGAAAAGCCGAGCGCGAGTGAGGAATCCAGGATGCCGAAGCGAATGGCCTCGCGTTTGCCCGCAGCGTCCTGCCGGTAGCTCCGCGTCTGCACCAGGCTCGAGTGGAGATACAGGTTGTGCGGCATCACCGTGGCGCCTAGGATTCCGATGGCGATGTACAGCATCTCCCCGTTGCGCAGGATTTCCGCGGAAGGCACCAGACCGCTCACGGCGGCTCCCCAGATGGGCCGGGCGAGAAGCAACTCATAGGCGAAGCACAGGCCGATCACGCCGATCAACGAGATCACGAAGGCTTCGATCCAACGGAAGCCGCGGCCCTGGAGGGTGAGAATCAGGAGCACGTCGAAGGCGGTAATCAGGACGCCCCAGAGCAGCGGAATGCCGAAGAGCAATTGCAGCGCCACCGCCGAGCCCAGGACCTCCGCCAGATCGCAGGCGGCAATCGCGATTTCCCCGCCCAGCCAGAGCGCGATGGCGGTGCGGCGGGAATAGTGCTCGCGGCAGGCCTGCGCCAGATCGCGGCCGGTGGCGACTCCCAGTTTCACGCACAGGGCCTGGAGAAACATGGCCATCAGGCTGCTCAGCAGAACCACCGAGAGCAGCGTGTAGCCGAATCGGGAGCCCCCGGCTACGTCGGTGGCCCAATTGCCCGGGTCCATGTAACCCACGGCGATGAGATAGCCCGGCCCGGCAAAGGCCAGCATCCGCCGCAAAAATCCCGCCCCCGCGGGTACCCCGACGGTGCGGTAGGATTCCGGCAGCGAGGGCAATTGCACGCCGGGGATGGCGCTCTCCGCGGGGCGGACGCCTCCCCCAACCGCCCCCGTCAGGGGCGTGGCGTCGAGAACGTTTTCGAATCCGTCCTGCATACTGGGGTCCCGAAAAGTATTAATCGAGCTTAAGACAATAGATAAAGTAGCGTTAATCCCTGGTCACAGTCAAGATTGATTTCCGGCGATGTGCCGAGAGGCCCTATGCCGGCCGCGCGGCGCCGCGGTCCCGCAGGCTCTGCTATAGTTGTGCGCGGCACGAGGAGGCGAGCATGGCCGAGCAGCCAAAGGTGGAACAGCAACTCCAGATCAAAGCGGACGAGAAGGAGCTCCAGGGGGCGTATTCCAATCTGGTGATGATCCATCACAATGCGGAAGAGTTCACCCTGAACTTCATCTACGTATTTCCCAACGCGCCGCAAGGAAAGCTCATGTCCAGCGTGATCGTAAGCCCCGGCCACGCCAAGCGGCTGCTGCGGGCGCTGGCGGAAAATATCGGGCGGTACGAGTCGCAGTTCGGGCCGATTCCCGAGGCGCCCGCGGGAACCGCGGAGCCGAAGGTGGGATTCGTGCACTGACGTCCGCCTCGGCCCACCGTGAAGAGTTCGAGAAGGAGGTAGATGGATTTCCGGGTAGAGGAGATGGCCGCGGACGATTGGCCGGCGGTGAAGGCCATCTACGAGGAAGGCATCGCCACGGGAGTGGGCACGTTTGAGACGGCAGCACCCTCATGGAATGAGTGGAATGCGGCGCGCCTGCCGCACTCGCGGCTGGTAGCACGGAGCGCCAGTGTTCTCGGGTGGGCGGCCTTGAGTTCGGTCTCGGGACGATCTTGTTATGCGGGTGTGGCGGAAGTCGGGATTTACGTTACCGAGGAGGCGCGGGGCCACGGCGTGGGCCGCGCGCTGCTGGACGCGTTGATCGTATCTTCGGAGGCGCACGGCATCTGGACCTTGCAGGGCGTGACCATCGCGGAGAACGCGGCAAGCCTGGCGCTCCAGCAACGGTGCGGGTTCAGGATCGTGGGACGGCGCGAGCGTATTGCCAAACGCGACGGCCGGTGGCGCGATACCATCCTGACCGAGAGGCGGAGCCGGCGATTTGGGCTGGAATAGGCGCGCGGCAGGGCGGCGATCGAGGGCAAACCGCGCGCCGTGGGAAAGTTCTCTTACCGTTTCGCGCCAGGCAGTGCAACCCCGGACGGCCCGGCGTGTTTAGCTATGCTAGAGTACGTTGAAAATCGCCATGAAGCAGTTCGGCCGCTACGAAGTGCTGGAAGAAATCGGGAGTGGCGCCATGGGCGCGGTGTTCAAGGCCCGCGACCCGATGATGGACCGCGAGGTGGCGGTGAAGACGATTCACGCCTCGGCGCTCATCGGCCCCATGGCAGACCAGTACCGCGAGCGCTTCACGCGCGAGGCGCGCGCCGCCGGCCGCTTGGCGCACCCGGGCATCGTCACCGTATTTGACGCGGGCGTGGAAGGCGACACGCCGTATCTGGTGATGGAGTTCGTGCCGGGCCGCACGCTCGAATCCGTGCTGAGCAGCGGCGAGCACTTTCCCCTCGACATGGTCTACGAAATCGGGCAGCAACTCGCCGAGGCGCTCGCCTACGCCCACGCGAACGGGGTCATCCACCGCGACATCAAGCCCGCCAACATCCAGCTCACCGGCACGCCCGAGCGCGCAAAGATCATGGATTTTGGCGTGGCCAAACTCGCTCAGGCGCAGGTGACTTCCACCGGGACGCTGCTGGGCACGCCGGCGTACATGGCCCCGGAGCAATTCACGGGGATGCCCATCGACGGGCGCTCGGATTTGTTTTCGCTCGGGGTGATCCTCTACTGGCTGGCCACCGGGGACAAGCCGTTCACCGGCGACACGATCACCGCCGTCTCCTACAAAATTGTCCACACCGAACCGATCGCTCCGCGGCAACTGAACCCCGGGGTGCCGGCCGCACTGGAAGCCGTCATCCTGAAGTGCCTGGCGAAGGACCCCGCCGCACGGCATCAGACCGGCGACGCGCTGGCCGCGGATCTGGCGGCACTACGCACCGGCCTTCCGCCCGCTTCGAGTTCCGGCATCCGTGTATCGCCGCCCTCCGGCGCCAGCCCCGGCAGCACAATTTCAAGCGCGGTCACCGTGCCACTGGGAGCAAGCGCCCAGATGCGCCGCTCGGCGATTGACGCGCAGGCGAACCCGCCGGCCACGCCGGCCACGACTGGAGGCGTCGCGCGGACGGCTCCGCCGGCAGTGCCACGGCCCCCCGCGCCGGAAATTCCGCGGCGCGTGATGCCGGCTCCCCAGCCGCAGCGTTCGAGCGCAAAGGTGTGGCTCTACGCGCTGGCGGTGCTTGTGGTTCTGGGAGTTCTGTGGGGCACCACAGTGGCAAGGAAGAGAAAAGAGCAAGAAGCCGCCGCGCTCGCCGCCAGCCAGCAGCAAGTGTCACCGCCGCCCGCCCTGCCCCCGGCTCAAGTCCCCGAGGCTGCCACCTCGTCCACCGCGCCTCCAACGGCGCCGGTTTCGGTGCGCCCGCATGCTCCCGCGTCGGCGGAGGAAACGAAGGCCGCAGCGACCGCGAGGCGCCCGGCGCCTGCGCCTGCGGCAGAGTCCCAGCCCGACATCAGCGGGTTTGCGCTGCGGCTGCAGGTTTCCGCCAGCGCGCCTTGCAGCGTGGAGATCACCACGGATGACAATCCCGCGCAGATGCATTCCCTGCGCGCCGGCGAATCCCTGCGCGCCGGCGCAAACAAAATCTTCCAGGTGCGCACGGACAATGCCGGCGCGCTGCATTTGAACCTGAACGGGCGGGACATGGCCGAACTGGGGCCCATGGGCTCTCCGCGCACCGTGCGGCTGACGGCCAGGAATCTGGAGGCCACGCAACTACCGCGGACCGCGGAGAAACAGGGCGGCGAGGCATCACTCGCTCGAGGTCTCGCAGCAGGAAAGACGCGTGTGGACGTGGAAGTCACTAACCTGCCGAAATTCGCCGACCTTACGATATGGGTGGACGGGCAGTTGCTCTTCCAACGCGCGGGGGTGATGGAAGGCGGGGCGGATTCAGTATCCCGGGTCGAGCCCATTCCACCCGGTGCGCACACGATCTCCGTATTCATCGGGAACGACAAGGCTCGCAAGGGAGTGAGGAAGGAGATCTCCGGAGATTTTTCCGCCGGCCAGAGCCGCACTCTGCGGGTGCAAACGCACTTCCAGGGCCGCAGGGCGCCCGGCATGTTCCAATTTGATCTATCTTTGGACTAGAGAAAGGGCGCTGGGCTGAGCCGCCAGGAAAGGCCATCCGCCCTTAGGCGGAGAGTTTCGTTTCGTTGACCGCCGGGACTTCGATCACCCACCCCTGCGTTTTTTCCAGAAATTGAAGCCCAAGGGCGAACCCCTGCCCTTGCAGCGACTGGCAGTACGTGACGCGGGCGAGGGAGCGAAAACCGCCGGGAAGCGAAGCCAGGTAGAGCCGGTCGTTCTTGCGCCAGGGCCGAACTGAGTAGACACGCGCCCCGTTGGCGCTCACGTTTTCCGTAAACGTGCTCTCCGTCCCCTGGACGTTGGCATGGCCGGAAAGCTGCACCGCAATAGCCATAGGGACACGTTTCTCGGCTCGTTCGACTGCGTTGGGCTTCATCGCCTGACCCCCTCGGACAGGTGTGCGCCTGGCAGGCGGAACGGGTACTGACTACAGATCCGCCAGCGGCCAGCTTACTGCAATTATCCTCCCTCTGGCCTGCGGGAATGTACAGCCGCGGATTCCCCAGGAGTCACCAACCCGTTAAGGGTCAGGAGGGGGTTACGGCTTCGGGGTGGGAGGGGGAAGATCGCGGGCCTGGACCACGCTTTGAAAGCCGACCTTCTTGTGGGAGCCGTCGCAGAACGGCTTGTTCTCCGAGTGGCCACAGCGGCAGAGCGCCACGGCGGTGCGTCCGGCGAGGCCGAAGGGTTTGCCGGAAGCATCCACGATGGTGAAGTTGCCTTCGACGAACAGCGGGCCGTTATCGCGCGGGGTGATTTTGGTATCGGACATTTTGGATGCCTCCTCTTCGGATTGAACGGCGTGTTCTCTGTTTCTCCGAGAACTCCGTGCTGGACTCATTTACTCCGCTGCCGCGCCAGCTCGGCGGGGCGGCGGTGACTGCTAGATAAAGCGCTGGCTCGCTGCCGGAGGGGACGGAGGCCCGCCGCGGCGGGCCCGCGCTACCTAGTATTTCGGCACTCTTGGATCCACCTCGTCGGACCAGGCCAGGATGCCGCCTTTCAGGTTCCAGATTTTGCGGAAGCCGGCCTGGCGGAGGAACGCCACCGCATCCGCCGAACGCTTTCCGCTGCGGCAGTGCGCCACGATTTCGCGCGAGCTGTCCAACTCGTTGACGCGGCGCGGCAGGTCTCCCAGGGGAATCAAATGGCCGCCGATCTGGCAGATCTGGTATTCGTGCGGCTCGCGCACGTCCAGGATGAACACATCGTCGCCGCGGTCCAGCCGGGCCTTCAACTCGCGGGGGGTGATTTCCGGAACATTCACAGTGGGGGCGGCCTCCTCGCCGCGGATGCCACAGAATTCCTGGTAATCAATCAGTTTGGTGACCGTGGGATGGCTGCCGCAGACCGGGCAATCGGGATTTTTGCGCAGCTTCAACTCGCGGAAGCGCATCTGGAGCGCGTCGAAGAGCAACAGGCGGCCGATGAGGGGCTCGCCTTTGCCGAGGATCAGTTTGATGGTCTCCATGGCCTGAATCGAGCCGACGATCCCGGGCAGCACGCCGAGCACGCCGCCCTCCGCGCACGAGGGCACGAGTCCGGGCGGAGGCGGCTCCGGATACAGGCAGCGGTAGCACGGCCCGCCGGGATAGCCGAACACGGTGGCCTGGCCCTCGAAGCGGAAGATCGAGCCGTAGACGTTTACTTTTCCCGAGAGCACGCACGCGTCGTTTACCAGGTAGCGCGTGGGGAAATTGTCGGTGCCGTCCACGATGATGTCGAAATCGCGGAAGAGCTCGAGGGCGTTGGCGCTCGTCAGCTTCGTCTCGAAGACCGTGATTGCGATTTCGGGGTTCAGGTTGGCCAGGCGCTCGCGGGCGGCTTCTACTTTGCGCCGGCCCACGTCGCTGGTGCCGAATGTCACCTGGCGTTGCAGGTTGGTGAAATCCACGGTGTCGAAATCCACCAGGCCCAGATGGCCCACGCCGGCTGCGGCTAGGTAGAGCCCCAGCGGCGCGCCGAGGCCTCCGGTGCCGATCAACAGGACGCGAGCCCGCTTTAGCTTGACCTGCCCGTCCATACCCACCTCGGGCATGATCAAGTGGCGGCTATAGCGGAGGATTTCGTCTTTGGAGAGCGCCGCCGCGGGAGCGGCCTCGGGCGTCGCGGTTTTGGCGGCCATGGTTATCGCTCCACTGCGTCTTTGATTCCGAGGGCGGGGTTTGCCCGAGGAATCCGCTTTTCACCGTCTTTCACACAGAAAGCAGGTTCCTCGCCTGGCCCGGAATGACAAGGATTCGTCCCACCGGCGATGGACGGGACGATGCTGACCGTGTCGCCGTCGTGAAGCGGCGTGGCTTCCTTCTGGAGATAGCGGATGTCGTCGTCGTTCACGTAGACGTTGACGAAGCTGCGGAGGCGGCCGTCGTCCTGGTAGAGGTGGCGGCGCAGGTCGCCGTGCTCGGCGATCAGGGAACTGAGGGCTTCGCCCACGGTCTTCGCGGCAACTTCCACGTGGTCGCGCTTCCCGGCATAGGACCGGAGCGGCGTGGGAATCATGACTTTCACGGCCATCGAACTCTCTCCTCCTCAGGCTACTTCGATGCATTCGGCGGCATAACCGCTGCGGTCGTCCGCCAGGCGCCACGATGTCATCTCGCCCGGCTCGCGCTGGGCGACGCTCAGGATCACGTAGCTATACCACGGCCAGGCGTGCTCGCGGTCGAATTCGCTGGGCCGCGCGGGATGATCCGGGTGCGAATGATACCAACCGAGCAGCTCGAGGCTGCGCTCGTCGGCAGCGCGTTCGGCGCGCAGGACGTCCTCCGCGGTGACGGAAAAGCGGTTGCGCGGGGAATCGTCGCGCCGATTTTCGAGCGGCAGGACAGCAGTCACCTCGCGCAGCCCGGCGAGGCCGTTGCCGCCCGCGGCAACCTCGCGGCCGAGCAGCGCGCCGCAGACCTCGTGCGGGTAGCCGTGCGCGCCATGCTCGCGAATGGCCTGCCTGACGTCGGTTAATAGTCGAAGTCGCATCGGCCTCATCCGGCGCGCAGCAGGATGTGCCGCCCGGGTGGTAGGGGCATCCCGCCAAGGCGGGACCGTGCCCCTACCGCTGAGGCGCAGCCACTTCGAGGTCCTGCGTGCATGATTTGCATCAATGCTCCTGCCAGAAACGCTCGCTCAAATATTTTTCGCCTGAATCCGGAAATACGGTGACGATCACCGCGTGCTCTCCGCGGGGAAGGCCGGCGGCGACGCGAAAACTCCCGGCGAGCGCGGCTGCGCTGCTGGGACTGACGAGCATGCCTTCCTCGCGAGCCAGGCGCATGGCCAGATTGTAGGCATCTTCGGTGAGCACTTCGTAATTCTGGTCGGCCACGGCCGGATCGTAAATTTTCGGGACGATGGCCGTGGGCATGTGCTTCCAGCCCTCCAGACCATGGAACGGCCCATCGGGCTGGAGGCTGATGCAGCGGATCGCCGGGTTGCGTTCTTTGAGCCGCCGGGCCGTGCCGACAAACGTGCCGCTGGTGCCCAGGCCGGCGACAAAATGGGTGATTCGCCCGTTGGTCTGCGACCAGATTTCCTCGGCCGTGGTGCGGTAATGCGCCTGCCAGTTGGCCGGGTTGCTGTACTGGTCGGGATAGAAATATTTCTCCGGGTCGGCGGCGTAGAGCTCACGCACGCGGCGGATAGCGCCGTCGGAGCCTTCGTCGCCGGGCGTGATCACCAGTTCCGCACCGTAGGCGTGCAAGATGCGTTTCCGTTCCTCGGAGGCGCTGGAGGGCAGGCACAGCTTCACCGCGTAGCCCAGCGCGGCACCGAGCATGGCGTAGGAGATGCCGGTGTTGCCGCTGGTGGCGTCGAGGATCGTCTTGCCGGGGCGCAGCGCGCCGCTCTGTTCTCCCTCGCGAAGCATGCTGAGCGCGGGCCGGTCCTTCACCGAGCCGCCGGGGTTGTACCACTCTGCCTTGGCGTAAAACCCGGCGCCGGAAAATTCGCGGCCCACGCGCTCCAGGCGAAGGAGCGGCGTATTCCCGATGCGCTCCACGAGCGACGCGCCCAGCGCGCGGGCAACGGCGGCAGCGGCAACTCCTGCGGATTTTGTTCCCCCATACATGGTGGATGCGAGAGATTTACGGCAGCGCGGCGCCCCTCGAAACGCATGAATAAGCGCCCCCGGCCCTCTATTTATTGGATGCGCCACGAGCGATGAAGCTGCATGGCCCGGTTAACTCCCAGAATAGCAGAAGGGCGGGCGGGAGGACAGAGCCCCGCCGCGCCGGAGGGCATGTGCGCGGTAATCCCTATCCGCCCATGCTGCGTCTCGTGCGGCCAGGAGCGCAGCCCCTTCAATCTTCACGGCAGGCCCACCGTGGCGGGCGGCTGCGCCACACGGCGGGGCTGCGGTATAATGTTTGTCCCATGGCACGAGGCTGGGAAAGCAAAGCCGTCGAAGACCAGCGAGAGGCAGCAGCAACCGGGGGTCCCTCCAGGAAGGCGCGGCCGGGGCGCAGCGCCGAGGAGCAGGAGCGCGTCCGGAAACGCGAGGACTTGCAACTGGCGCGCAAACGGGTGGCGGCGGACCTCGCCGCGGCGACGCATCCGCGCCACCGGGAGCTGCTGGAACGCACGCTGGCCGATCTCGACAGTCGCATCCGAGGGCTGGAGAGCCAGATCTAGCCTATGTGGTACGTCAACGCGCGGTTCAGTAAAGAGCAGATCGACACGCTGCCGCGCGCGGGGTTCACGGTGAGCAGCACCGGCGGCGTTGTGCGCGTGGAGCGGTACGGGTGCGGCGCGGAATTCCGGCGCACCTCAGAAGGCCGCTTCGAGATGACCGAACTGCCCACCGTCATTTCCGGCGGCCTCTTCACGCGGCTCTGGGACGCCGGGTACCAGAAATTCCTGCTGCGCTCGGACGGCAAAAAGCTCCCGGCGCTGGCCTCGCAACTCTCGAGCCTGCGCCGGTTCAATGAAGACCTGCGCAGCGTGCTCGGCCTGACCACCTACTACAACGAAGGGCTCGGCTCCGTTTGCGAGATTACCGCCTACGACCGCGTGAAGGGACGCCGGGGCGATGTTCCGGACGAGACCGTGGGCGCGAAAGCTGAAGCCAAACACTGAAGGGAAGCGCGGTGCGGCGCGAGGCGGAGTGGCTCCGCGGAGCGCGCCGGGAGTTCAGGAAAAACCTCGGGGCTGATCTCCGGCAGTCGGTCGAATCGCTGGTCCTTTCTCCACTCGAATCCCCACCCGGCTCGCCGTGCAACTCCGCCCTGCGCTACACCTCGAGAGACGCACGCTCCAATTGGCGCCGGATTTGCCGTTCATCGAGCCGATGCTTCGCCGCCTTGCGGCTGCCCAGGAAGAGCACGGGCACGTCGTTGCCGTAGAGCGCGCGCAGCTCGTCGGACTGGTCCACGTCCACTTCCGAGATGCGGGCGGCGAATTCGCGCGCGAGGGGCGTGAGGGCCGCTTTCATTTCCTCGCACAGATGGCAGCCGGCGCGCGTGTAGAGTGTCAGGTCGAGCGGCCCGCGCAGGGCCAGCCGGCCGGCCTCGGTGCGGCTCACCAAAGAGCCGTCCGCGGCGGGCGCCAGCAGGCCCTGGCGCACCAAATCGGCCAGCACTCCGTCGCGGGTCTCCCCGCAGACAGCCCCGTTGCGGGCCAACGCGTCTTCCAGGGCGCTGCGAGGGAGGACGGAGGAGCCACCCGGCTCAAAAGCCTCGAGCGCGGCACGCGCCATAGGATTCATTGCCCACAAATCTTATACTTCCAGATGCAGGGCTGCCACCCGCGCGGGCGGCGCGGCTCGCCAGGGGATCCGGAAATATGGGCCGAGTGCTGGCACTGGTGGACGACCTCTTCTTTCGCATGAAGCTGGTGGAGACGGCGCGTCTGACGGGCGTGGAGCTGGCTTGCTTCGGCACGCCGGATGACCTGGTGGCGGAGGCCCGCGCTCATGCGCCCGCGCTGGTGGTGGTGGACCTGAACACGAAGGAGAGTCCGCTGCGGGCCATCGAGCAGCTCGCCGCAGGCAACTCTCTGCCCGTTGTCGCCTTCCTTTCTCACGTGCAGGCGGACCTGGCCGAGAGAGCGCGCCGCGCGGGTTGCACCGAGGTCATGCCGCGTTCTCAATTCTCCAAGGAACTTCCCACCATTCTGGCCCGGGCAAAAATGGCCCCATGAAAAAAACGGCAAGAAAACTGATTGTCGTGCTCCCGCTTCTTCTGGCTGCAGCCGGTCCCCTCGCGGCGCAGGAGAAAGCGCCGGCAACGCCATCCGAAGTCCTGGCGGAGGCCCTGACCGCTGCGTGCCGCGAGCAGGCGGCCGAATTCTCCCGGTTCTTGCCGGAAGAAAGCGCGGAGGCATTTCGCAACCTTCCGCAGTTGCAGCAGCAGGAGTTAATGCGGCGGCTGGTGGCCGTGCGCGAGGCGGGGAAGCCGCTGCTGTCCACATCCCTGGAGGGCGAGCCCGTGCTGCGGTGTACTTCCGTTTCGGAGACCACGGAGCTGCGGCTGGGACACGGGCGCGTCCACGGCAATCTGGCGTTTGTGACGGTGACGGTGCCGAGCGGCCGCACTGCCGATTTTGGCCTGGTACGCGAAACGGACGGCTGGCGCCTCGTGTCGCTGGGCCTGCTGATGCTGAACATCCCCGAGCTCAAGAAGGAATGGGCCGCGCAGGAAACCGTATCGCGCGAGCTACGCGCCGTGGCCGCCGTGCGGCAGATCGCCAGCGCGGCGGAAACTTATCGCAAAGGGTTCGGTCAACTTCCGGAAACGCTCGTGCAGCTCGGCCCCGCGCCGAAAGAGGGCATCTCCCCGGATGCCGCGAACCTGATTGACGCCGCGCTGGCCGCGGGGCAGAAGGACAATTATTCGTTCCGCTACCGCGCGTTCAGTTCCCCGAGCGCAGCCGACGCGCGTTACGAGATCATCGCCACGCCGCTCCGATACGGCCCCGGCGGAAAGCGCTCCTTCTATCTGGACTCTTCCGGCGTATTGCGCGGCGCGGACAAAAACGGCGACGTCGCGGGCCCGGACGATCCGCGATTGGACGACCGCCTCGAGGAAGAACCGCAGTAGCCCGGGCCCAACGCTCCATCCGCGGCCTGCTTCAGCTATAATATCGCCACACACAGGAGGGTTATGATCGGCACACGCACCGAAGTTCTCGGCCGCCGCTCCGGCGAAGGCGCCTCCTGGGTGGCGCGCCAGGCGGGGCGGCTGCTGCTCGCCAACGTCCTTCTGGTGCTTTGCGCCCAGATCGCCATTCCGCTGCCGTGGACACCGGTACCCCTGACGCTGCAGACGTTCGGCGTGCTTCTGATCGCCGTGTTTTTTGGCGCGCGCACGAGCGCGCTGGCCGCGCTGCTCTATCTCGTCGAGGGCGCCGCGGGGCTGCCCGTTTTCCAGCCGTTTGGCGCGCCGGGCGCGGCGCGGCTGTTCGGCCCGACGGCGGGATACCTGCTCGCCTTTCCTCTGGCCGCGTTTGTTGCCGGCCGGCTGATGGAAATCCTTTTCGCTCGCGCGGCAGCCGCACGGCGGCGGAAAGCGGAGACCGGACGCGCAGCGGGCCTCGAATCGTCGCGCACGGGGCCGGGCGCGGGCCGAAGCGTTTTTGAGTGGCTGGCGATTGCCGCGGCTCTCCTGGCCGGCGATGCCATCATCGTTGCCAGCGGCTGGGCGTGGCTGGCCTCTCTCGTGGGCGGTGGGGCGGCCATCGCGCAGGGCGTGCTGCCCTTCCTCGCCGGCGATTTTGTGAAGATTGGGGTGGTAGCTACGATCGCCCAGTCGATGCGCCCGAAGAGCTGAGTACCGCTGGAAGATGCCAAATCCGATACACCCCAATGGGCAGAGCTATCGCCCGCAGTGGCAGGACCGCGCGCGTCCCGCCGGGACCTGCCCGCGGTTTCGCAAGACTTTCCGCATCCGGCGCGGGTGGATCGGACTGTTTTCCTCTCTCCTCTTCGCGAACGCCGCCTTCGCTCAGGCCCCGCAGCCGGTGGTAGGCACCAACGCCCGGCCCAGCGTCACCGTGCCGCGAGGGCCGCTGCCCGTATTCGCGCTCTACAGCAACTTCTGGGTCAATCTCCATCACGTGCTCTACGAGCAGGCGCGCCTGCGCACCGAGCGGCCCGTGGTTCGCACGCAGACCGGGGCGGCGGAGCAGGGGCCCGCGCCGCTCGCTCTCGACGCGCTCACGGAGAAGGAGCGCCAGGACTGGAATTCGGCGATCGACGAGTACGAAGTCAGACTCGCCCCCCACGATTTGCTGTTCGATGAAGACATGGTGTTGATGAACGATCGGCTCGCGGAGATGGGAGACGACGAGACTGCCCAGGCCACCGGCTTCCACGCCGGCGTGATTGCCGCGCTGGCCAAGGCCGCGCCCATCTACCGCGCCCACTGGTGGCCGGAGGACGACCACACCAACCGCACCTGGATTGACGCTGTGGCGCCGCTGGTGGAACAGCTCGGCGCACAAATCTCCCGTGAGCTTTCCTCCATCTACCAGTCGCCCTGGCCGAAGGGCGCCATCCACGTGGACGTATGCGTATATGCGGGCGTGTTCGGCGGCTATACCACGCTCGATCCGCTGCACATCACCGTCTCCAGCCGCGATCCGCGCAACCAGGGCCTGGCCGCTTTCGAAATGCTGTTCCACGAAGCCTCGCACGGACTGGCCGACCCCGTGCGCACGGCCCTCAACCGCGAATTCCTGGCGCAAGAGAAGCCCATCCCGCGGGACCTATGGCACGCCCTGCTGTTCTATACCACCGGCGAAGTCGTTCGCCGCATGATGACCGGCGCCGGCCACGAGTCCTACCGGCCCTACGCCGAGCAGAACCATTTGTACGAGCGCGACTGGCAGACCTACCAGAAGGCGCTCGACCGCGACTGGGGGCCGTACCTCGAAAACCGCTCCGATTTCCCCACAGCGATTAAACGCCTCGCGAACGACTTGTAGAGTGTTCCTCTCCTGCCGCCGAAGCCTGTGGATCGCTCAATTGTCGGCTCGGGGCTTCTGTGTTAGTCTGAAATTCGTCCGCCGGTCACGCACGCAGATGCGAATGCCCGGCCCGGCGCGGCGGGCTTCATTTCGAAACGTCCCACTCCCTTCCGGGAACAGGCCGGGTGCCGCGCCGGCGGCGAGGCCGGCTCCAGCGGACCTATGACCATGGAAGAAATGAGTGGCGCGTCGCAATCTGCAGGCGCCGGGCAGAAGGGCGCCATGGCTGCCGCGCGCGGACCTGAAGCCTGGGACCTGACGCTGGCGCACTCCCCTGACTCCGACGACGCCTTCATGTTCTATGCGCTGGCCACCAGCAAGCTGCGCGTCCCCGGCCTGCGTTTTACCCACACGCTTTCCGACATCGAAACGCTGAACCAGGCGGCGCAGGACGAAAAGTACGACGTGACCGCGCTGAGTTTCTCCGCCTACCCGCATCTGGCGTCGAAATACGCGCTGCTCGACTGCGGGTCGAGCTTCGGCGACGGCTATGGGCCGCTGGTGGTGGCCTCGCGCGCGCTCAAGCCGCCGGACCTGGCCGGACGGCGGATCGCCGTGCCGGGCATGCTCACTTCCTCCTATCTGGCGCTGCGGCTGCATACGCCGCGGTTCGAGCCCGTGCCCATCCCCTTCGACAAAATCATCGAAGCGGTGCGTAACGGCAGCGTGGAGGCCGGCCTGCTGATCCACGAGGGGCAACTGCTCTATTCCAACGCGGGCTTGCACCGCGTGGTGGACCTGGGCATGTGGTGGCGCGAGCAGACCAGCCTGCCGCTTCCGCTGGGCGGCAATGCCGTGCGGCGCGCGCTGGGGCCGGAGGTGGGCCGCCGCGTGGCTCGCGCGATACAGGAAAGCGTGCAATACGCACTCGATCACCGCGAGCCGGCGCTCAGCTACGCGCTCCAGTTTGCCCGCGAAATGGATATGGAGCTGGCCGACAAATTCGTGGGCATGTACGTGAATTCCTGGACGCTCTGCATGGGCGAGCTGGGGCGCAGCGCTGTGCGCGAACTGCTGGCCCGCGGACACGACGCCGGAATCCTGCCCTCCGTACCGGCGATTGATTTCATTTCGCTGATCCCGGACGGAAACGAATCCTAGTGGATTCATAAATTCCGGGATCGCAGAGTGGCGGCGTGCGAGATTGCTGCGGCAGGCCGCGCCCCGCCGCGCGCCGTTTCGGTAGTGCACAAACTGAAAGCCTGTGCTACTTTTTCGGCTTCCTGCCAGGGGCGTCCCGGCAGCCACCCGTTCGATGGAACTCATACTGGCCAGCGCTGGAAGCTATCCCCGCAGCGGTTCGGGCGAGGGCTTGCAAGTGCTGGTGCGCGCCCGCGAAGCTGTGGCGCGGGGGGAGCAAACCGCGGCGGATCTCTCCGACGCGGAAAATTTCATGGTGCGCCGTGCCATCGAAGAGCAGGTGGCCGCGGGGTTTGAATTGGTGACGGACGGGCTGACGCGCTGGTGCGATCCCGTCTCCCACCTGGCCTGCAAACTCGAGGGTGTGGAACCGGGCGCCGAGCGCGCCCTTCCCACAGGCGGAAGCTACCGCGTACCGATGATCACGAAGCGTCCTTTGCGCCAGGCCCCGATCCTCGCGGAGGAATACCGCTTCGCCTGCAATGCCCTCGGCACGCTCATCACCCCCCGGGGAAAAGCGGGAAAGCTGGCGGTGAAGGCCGTCCTCACCGGCCCGTTCACGCTCGCAAAACTTTCCGAGACGAAAGACCCCAGTATGGCTACGCTCGAAGCGCGGGCCGAAGCCTTTGCCGAAGTGCTGGCCGCGGAAATTACCTCGCTGGCCGAAGGCGGGGCGGAAAATATCCAAGTGGATGAGCCGGCGCAGTTCGACCCCCGCAGCGATTGGACCGTGCTGCGCGCCGGCTTTTCCGCTCTCGCTGCCGCGCGCGACACCGCGCGGAAGGGTGGCCGCTGCTTGGAGCTGACGCTCGCGCTCGAACCGCACGGCGCCGCGGCGCAATTTGACTCGTTGTTCGGTCTCCCCGCGGACGTGATTGCGTTCGATCTCGCCGCCGACGCGAAGCTCTACGACCGCATCGCCTCGGCCGGCTCGCCGAAGCCGGTGCATCTCGGCCTGGTCAGCGGACGAAGCGCGGAAATGGAAAACATCCGGGAGCTGACGCGCAAACTGGAAGCCCTGCTGCCGAAAATTGCCGCAGCGAAGGTGTTCCTGGGCCCCGCGGGCGGCCTGGACGCCCTGCCGCGCGAAACCGCCCGCGCAAAACTCGAACTCATGGCGCGCGTGCGAGAAAACGTCGCGGGCCGCCGCATTCGGCTGTGAATCCCGCCGGAAGAGCCGGGGCGAGCGCGCAAACCGGGATGGATACGCGGCCCAGCCTCCTCACTCCGCTGTTCGCAGCGCTGCTGGGCGTCGCGCTCGCGGTCTGCGTTCTCCCGCGGGGCGCTGCACAAACCTCGCCGTCCTCCCCTGGATCACCGTCCGTATCCCAACATCCTCTGCAACGCGAGCTGGCTGCGGGCGAAATCCCTCAGCCTGCCTGGCCGCCCGCCGCAGTGCGCTCCCACGGCGCGATGGTGGTGAGCGATGAACGGCTGGCAAACGAGGCGGGACTCGAGATCCTGCGCCAGGGCGGAAACGCAGTGGACGCCGCCGTGGCCGTGGCTTTCGCGCTCGCCGTGGTCGAACCCCAGGCCGGCAACATCGGCGGCGGCGGCTTTATGCTGCTGCGCATGGCCGACGGACGGTCCTCATTTATTGATTACCGCGAAACAGCGCCCGCCGCCGCGACCCGCGACATGTATGTGCGGCCCGACGGCACGCTCGATTCCGAAGCCGCGCTGCTCGGCTACCGCGCGTCCGGCGTTCCGGGCACCGTCGCCGGCCTCGATTTCGCGCTGCACGTGTGGGGAAGCCAGCCGCTCGAGAAGGTGATGGCTCCGGCGATCCGGCTGGCCGGCGGCGGCTTTCCGGTGAGCGAAAAACTGGCCCGAGCCATCGGAGCCGCCCGCTCGCGGCTAGAGCGCTTCCCGCGCAGCCGCAGGATTTTCCTGCGCAACGGCCGGCTCTACCAGGCGGGCGAGATTTTCAAGCAGCCGGAGCTGGCGCGCACGCTTCGCCGCATCGCGCGGCACGGCGCCGCCGAGTTCTACACCGGCGGGACGGGGTGGTCGCTGTTCCGCGATTTCGAGAGCCATAAAGGGCCGCTTTCCTCCGCCGACCTCCGCGGCTACCTGCCGAAAGTTCGCGAGCCGCTCCGTGTGCAACTGCGCGAAGAGGCGGTGCGCTGGGAAATCCTTTCCGCGCCGCCGCCGAGCTCGGGGGGTATCGCGCTCGCCGGCGTGCTCCAGATGCTCGAGCCGGTGGACCTGGGCCGCTGGGATGCGGACGTGAATGCATCGCAGGCGGAGCGGTCGCTGCACTGGATCGCGGAAGCGCTGCGGCGCGTGTTTGCCGACCGCGCGACCTTCCTGGCCGATCCGGACTTCTTCCACGTCCCCGTGCGCGGCCTGATAGACCCGCGCTATGCCGCGGAGCGCCGTGCCACGATAGACGCCGAGCGCGCCTCGACATCGGCTGAGGTCCGCGCCGGAAACCCGCTCCCCTTCGATGTCCTGGAACGGTCCGACCAGCACGTGGCCCGGCAGGGCGATTCTGGCGCCCGGGAGCAGGCCGAGCGCGACGCTACGCATGGCACACACACCACGCATTTTTCGATCGTGGACGCGGCCGGAAACGCCGTGGCCAACACCTACACGCTCAATGAGAGCTTCGGCTCGGCCGTCACGGCGCCCGGCGGCTTCCTCCTGAACGACGAGATGGACGATTTCACCACCCAGCCGGGCGTCCCGAACAAACTGTTCTCTCTGGTCCAGTCCGAACAAAACACGATCGCTCCGGGACGCCGCCCGGTCAGCTCCATGACGCCCACCATCGTGCTTCGCAACGGGCAACTGAGTTTCCTGGCCGGGTCGCCCGGCGGGCCGCGCATCGTCTCCGCGACCCTGCTCACCGTGCTGTACTGGATGCGTTTCGGCGGCGATCCTCAAATGGCCATCAACGCTCCGCGCATTCATGAGCAGTGGATGCCCGACTTGCTCTACGTGGAAGAAACGGTGCCGCCCGAGGTGGTGCGCGCGCTCGAAGCCCACGGCTACACCACCAAACTGCGCACGTGGATCGGCCAGGTGGAAGCCATCGGCATTGACCCCGTGACCGGCGATCGCCTGGGCGCCGCCGACCCGCGCCGCGGTGGCGCCGCCGCAGGTCTACCCTGAGGAATGAAGGGCCTGCCCTGAGAAACGAAGGGCTTGCCCGGAGCATCTGAGTGTAATGCTTGCCCTGTGGCCTTGGTCGGTGGAACTCTATGGAATCCTAAGGGGGGGAGATGAGCAAAGCACGAGTTCTGGTCGGCACAAAGAAGGGCGCGTTTATCCTGACGGCAGACGGCAAACGACAGAAGTGGGAAGTCAGCGGCCCATATTTTGCCGGCTGGGAGATCTACCACCTCAAAGGATCGCCGGTGGACCCCAACCGGCTGTACGCCTCGCAAACCAGCGGCTGGTTCGGGCAAATCATCCAGCGCTCCGATGATGGCGGCAAGACCTGGTTCCAGCCGGGGACTCCGCCGGGCGAGCAGGCCACCGCGCCCGGAGGAATGCCCCAAGGCGAGAGCAACAAGTTTGTATACGACAGCTCCCCTGAAACCGGGAAGCCGCTCACCACTCATAAGTGGTACGACGGCAGCCAGCATCCCTGGGAATTCAAGCGCGTCTGGCACCTCGAGCCGTCGCTCACGGACCCCAACATGGTTTACGCCGGAGTGGAAGACGCGGCGCTGTTCGTCTCCCGCGATGGCGGAAAGAACTGGAAAGAAGTTGCCGGCCTGCGCGGCCACGGAACCGGCCCGCAGTGGCAGCCGGGCGCGGGCGGGTTGGGACTGCACACCATCCTGCTCGATCCCAAAAATCACAATCGCATGTACATCGCCATCTCCGCGGCAGGCGCCTTCCGCACCGACGACGGCGGCAAGACCTGGAAGCCCATCAACAAAGGATTGCGCTCGCCGTACCTCCCTGACCAGGATGCGGAGATCGGCCACTGCGTGCACCGCATCGCGCTGCATCCCTCGCGGCCCGATGTGGTGTTCATGCAGAAACACTGGGACGTGATGCGCACGGACAACGCCGGCGACCAGTGGCGCGAAGTGAGCGGAAACCTGCCCACCGATTTCGGCTTCGTGATCGATGTGCACGCCCACGAGCCGGAGACCATCTACGTCGTGCCCATCAAGAGCGACGGGGAACATTTTCCGCCGGAAGGCAAGCTGCGCGTCTACCGCAGCCGTACCGGCGGGAATGAGTGGGAGGCGCTCACCAAAGGTCTGCCACAGCAGCATTGCTACGTGGACGTGCTGCGCGATGCCATGGCCGTGGATTCGTTCGATCCCTGCGGCGTGTATTTCGGCACCACCGGCGGCCAGGTGTACGCATCCGCGGACGACGGCGACTCCTGGGCGCCCATTGTGCGGGATCTCCCGGCGGTGCTTTCGGTGGAAGTCCAGACCGTACGATGATCCGAGTCGTAATCCCGGCACATCTGCGGACGCTGGCGCACGTTGAGGGTGACGTGACCCTGGAGGTAGCCTCCCCGGTCACGGTGCGCTCGGTGCTGGACGCGCTCGAGGCCCGCTATCCCATGCTGCGCGGAACCATCCGGGATCACGTCACCCTCGAGCGCCGGCCATTCCTGCGTTTTTTCGCCTGCGAGGAGGACTTTTCCCTGGAATCTCCCGACGTGCCGCTGCCGGAAGCAGTCGTCTCCGGGAAGGAGCCGTTCTTCATCATCGGCGCCATTGCTGGCGGATAGGGTCCAGGGCTCCGGACGCACGGCCGGATAACTCTGCTGATTCCCCTCCGGCTTAAGTCGACTGCCCCGCGCATGTTACGCAGCACTCATCATTCGTCAGTGCTTTTCCGCTCTTCGAGTCTGCCATAATGGAAGGCCCAGCCTGCGGGCCGGAGCATTCCGCCGGGTCCCGCGAAAGAAACAGACAGGGCTGGGCCATGAGACGCATGCGCGTTCTTTCGACATACCTGTTCCGCAGCCAGCGGCTGGGCCCTGCGCTGCTCGACGAAATCGAGCAGTCCGGCATCCCGCAGCTCGAGATCTTCTGCGCGCGGTCGCATTTTGATTACCGATCGCCGCAGGCCGTGCGTGAGCTGGCGGGCTGGCTGGACGGCCATGACCTGTGCGTGCACTCGCTGCACGCGCCCACCAGCCGCGAAATGGGCACGGCGCGGGAGAATTCTACCCCCATTTCGGTTTCCGACCTGGAACGGGTGCGCCGGCTGGACGCCGTGGACGAAGTGAAGCGCGCGATGGAAATTGCGGAGAGTATTCCCTTCCGCTTCCTGGTGCTGCACCTGGGCGCCGGCCGCGAGGCGCAGGACCCGGGGCGGCTGGAAGCGGGGATGAACTCGCTCGAACACTTGTGCCTCTACGCGAAGCAGCGCGGCGTGACGATCGCGCTCGAAAACACGACGGGCGAGTACGGATCGCCCACCGCGCTGCGGCAGTTTGTGGCCGACACGCGGCTGCGGGACTTGCGGCTGTGCTTCGACACGGGCCACGCGCACTTGTGGGAAGGCGTGCGCGCGGGGTTTGACGCCATGCGCGACCTCGTGGTCACCACGCACATCCACGACAATGCCGGAGAGCGCGACGACCACCTGCTGCCCTACCAGGGCACGATTGACTGGGATGCCGCAGTGGCGGCGCTGGCCACGGCAGAACAGGAGTTGCCGCTAACGCTCGAAATCCGCGAGTCGCCGGCGGAGGCAAAGCCGCTCCCAGCAGTACTCGCCGCGTTCGAACGCCTCGAACGCACCGCCGCCGCGCTCGCTCCCAAGTAGCCATTAGTGGGGCGGAGCTTCAGCTCCGACATTAGGCCGGCCATGAGTTCAGGGGTTTCAACCCCTGAAGCCCATTCGCAATTTGTTCATGACCCCGCCCTCCCCTGTAGAATAGTTGGGCCTGCGTCGCCGCTCTTTCGCCGCAGGCAGAGAGGACTTGTCCGTCCCCATGCCCGTCGTCACCATCGAAAACGTCGGCAAATTCTCCGGCCAGAGCGTCACCATCCAGGGCTGGCTCTACAACCTGCGCGAGGCGGGCAAACTGCTGTTCCCCATCTTTCGCGACGGCACGGGAACGATCCAGGGCGTGGCCGCGGCAAAGGAGAACCCGGCTGCGTTCGACGCGCTGCGCGGGCTGACCCAGGAATCCAGCTGCCTTGTGACCGGCACGGTGAGTCCGGACGCGCGCGCCCCCGGCGGCTACGAGCTGCACATCACCGAAATTCACGTGGTGCAGCGGATTGCAGAGAGCGATCCCTACCCCATCCAGCTCAAAGAGCACGGGCCGGATTTCCTGCTCGAGAACCGGCACCTGTGGATGCGCACGCCGCGCCAGGCCGCCATCCTGCGCATCCGCGCGCAGGCCGAGCACGCCGCGCGGAACTTCATGGACAGCCAGGGCTACGTGCTGACGGACGCGCCGATGTTCACGCCCGCGGCCTGCGAGGGCACCACCACGCTGTTCGAAGTGGACTATTTCGACGAAGGAAAGGCCTACCTGACGCAGTCCGGGCAACTCTACATCGAGGCGACGGCCGCGGCGCTCGGGCGGGTCTACTGCTTCGGACCGGTGTTTCGCGCGGAGAAATCGAAGACGCGGCGGCACCTCACGGAATTCTGGATGCTCGAGCCGGAGGCAAGCTACGCCACACTGGAAGACATGATGGCCCTGGGGGAGCAGCTCGTTTCCCACCTCGTCCAGGACGTGGTGGCGCATCGCGGCCGTGAACTGGAAGCCATCGGCCGCGACGTCTCCAAACTCGCCGCTGTGAAACCGCCTTTCCCCCGGATTTCCTACGACCAGGCGATTCAGATTCTGCAAAAGAGCGGTAAGGACGCGAAGTGGGGCGACGACTTCGGCGGCGACGAGGAGACCGTGCTCTCCTCCCAATACGACCGCCCGGTGATGGTCCACCACTATCCGACGGCCATCAAAGCGTTCTACATGCAGCCGGATGCGGCGCGCCCTGAGCTGGCGCTCGGATTCGACATGCTCGCCCCGGAAGGCTACGGCGAAATCATCGGCGGCGGCCAGCGCATCCACGATTACGACCTGCTCGTCCGGCGCATCCGCGAGCACAGCCTGCCCGAAAAGGCCTTCCAATGGTATCTGGATCTGCGGCGTTACGGCAGCGTGCCGCACGCCGGCTTCGGGCTGGGGCTGGAGCGCACGATCGCCTGGATTTGCGGAACCGCGCACATCCGCGAGGTGATTCCCTTCCCTCGCATGCTCTACCGCATATATCCTTGAAGTTCCGCGGGGGCATTCCCGGAGCGTTCCGAAGCTGGAAGGGACAACATGCCGCAAAAAATCCGCATGATCGGAGTGCCCATGGACCTCGGCGCGAGTCGCCGCGGGGTGGACATGGGCCCCTCGGCGCTCCGCGTGGGCGGCATTGCGCAGCACTTGAAGTCCATGGGCCTGCAGGTGGAAGACATCGGAAACGTGCTGGTGAAGCAGCCGGAGGAGCAGCATTACGGCGAGAAGCGCGCCAAATACCTGGCCGAGATCGTGGAGACGTCCAAGGGCCTGGCGCAGATCGTAGAAAAATCACTGGAAGACGGCATGGTCCCCCTGGTCCTTGGCGGGGACCATTCCGTCGCCGTGGGCACCGTCGCGGGCGTCACCTTGTTCTTTCGCAAGAGGGAAAAGCGCGTCGGCCTGATATGGCTCGATGCCCACGCGGACATGAACACGCCCGAATCCTCCCCCTCGGGTAATATCCACGGCATGCCGCTCGCGGCCATCGCAGGATACGGACCCGACGAGCTGACCCTGCTCGCCGGCCCGAAGCCCATGATGAATCCGCGCAACATCTCACTGGTGGGCGTTCGCGATATTGACGCCCGGGAGCGAAAGATCATCAAAGAATCGGGCGTGCACGTATTTACCATGCGCGATCTGGACGAACGCGGTATGCGCGAGGTGATGGCCGAGGCGCTGCGTTTTGCGCAGGATGAGAGCGACGGCGTGTGCGTGAGCCTGGACCTCGATTTCGTCGATCCCATCGACGCTCCGGGCGTGGGCACTCCCGTGCGCGGCGGCGTAACTTATCGCGAAGCCCATCTGGCCATGGAAATGATCGCGGACACGAAAGCGGTCGTCTCGCTCGAAATCGTGGAAATCAACCCGGTGATTGACCAGCACAACCAAACTGCCATGCTGGGGATCGAGCTGGTGCTCTCCGGCCTGGGAAAGAAGATCCTTTGATTCCTAGCACGGTGCGCGGTTTCCCGGCACTCGTATGAATGGAAAACGCATCCGCGTCGGTGTGCTGTTCGGCGGCCGTTCGGGCGAGCACGAAGTTTCCATCGCCTCCGCACAGTCCGTGCTTCGGGCCTTGGACCCGGAAAAATACGAGGCGGTGCCTATCGGCATCACCAAAGACGGCCGCTGGCTGGTGGGCGAGAACACACAGAAGCTGTTGCCCGACGTGCTGAAGCGCGGACATCGCGTGATGCTCCCGCCGGACCCGAGCGCGGGCTCGCTGATGGGGGTGGGTGAATCTTCTGCCGGCCCGCCTTCGCGGATTGACGTGATGTTTCCGGTGCTGCACGGCACGTTCGGCGAAGACGGAACGGTGCAGGGTCTGCTCGAGCTGGCCGGCGTGCCCTACGTCGGCGCCGGCGTGCTGGCCTCCGCCGTAGGAATGGACAAAGACGTGCAAAAACGCCTGTTCCGCGAGGCGCGGCTGCCGGTGGTCGAATTCCTGGTGGTCGTGCGCGGGGAGTGGCAACGCGATCCCCAGGCAGTGCAGAAAGCCGTCGCCCGAAAGTTCCGTTTTCCGGTCTTCGTCAAACCGGCCACCCTGGGCTCCTCCGTGGGCATGACCAAAGTACGCCGCGCGGCGGAATTGCCCGCAGCGATGGACGAAGCGGCGCAGTTCGCGCAGAAAATCCTGGTCGAGCGCGCCGTAAATGCCCGCGAGATCGAGGTCGCCGTGCTGGGGAACGAGCGCCCCGAGGCCGCCATCCCCGGCGAAATCATCCCCCACCGCGAATTCTACGACTACACCGCAAAATACCTGGAAGAAGGGACCGAACTCCGCATCCCGGCGAAGCTGGAGGACGCGCAGGTGAAACGCTTCCAGGATTACGCGCGCCGCGCCTTCCTGGCCATCGAATGCCGCGGCATGGCCCGGGTGGATTTCTTCCTCGAGAGGCGCACCAGAAAAATCTACGTAAACGAGCTGAACACCATCCCGGGCTTCACGTCCATCAGCATGTACCCGAAAATGTGGGAAGCCAGCGGCCTTTCCTATTCGCAGTTGCTCGACCGGCTCATCGAGCTGGCTCTCGAAGAGCACCAGGAAAAATCCCGGACAAAATACGCCATCGAGCTGCCCGAGGGCGCGGGCGGCGCGCTCAGCGGCAGCTCCGGCGACACGCCCTCGTCGTAAACCAGAGCCCCGGCCAAACGCCGCGTGCTTCCAGCCCCTCGGTCCATGGCATTTGCACGAGGGCCGCGCATTTGCTACGGTTTTCCTCCGACGCCGCCCCGGCTCCAGCGCGCTGTATCGGGATGCACGCGGCGCGCCGGAGGAAAGGAGCTTCCGTTGGGCCTGATTGATGGAGACGCCGGACCGCAGCCGAGCAAAATTCCCCGTTACGCGGGGATCGGCGCGGCGGCCCTGCTCGTGGTGGCTACGCTTCTCTTCATTTTGCTTCGCTTCCACGCGGAGAAGGCCACGGTGAACCAGTTTTTCTCCCAGGTAATCGCCGGCGACTTTCAGTCCGCCTATCGTACGTGGAAACCCTCTTCGAGTTATTCGTTCGCGGATTTTATGAGCGACTGGGGGCCGAAAGGCGCATACGGCCCGGTGAAAAGCTTCGAGCTGCGCTCGGCCCGCAGGCCGGCCGATGGCTCCGGCGTGATCGTGACCGTGGCCGTCAGCGCCTTTGCGCCTTTTCCGGAAGAGAACAACCCGAAGAGCCGCGCGAATAGAGTAGTCCGATTGTGGATCGAGAGTTCCGACCAATCCATCAGTTACGCGCCATCCCAGTTGCTCGGCACCAGGTAAGCCCTCGAAATTCCGTGAACCGATGGAGCGCCGCCGCGGCGGCCGCGCGGAGTGCTTCGTCTCGCCGCCGCTTTTCGGGATGGCAACGCGAGCTACTGATGCGGTGCAGGGTGGAAGCCGCGCTTTACAACGAGCGGAGGACAGCGGAAAGCTCCGCAGGGGAAACGGTGGCTGTGCCGAGTTTGCTCACCGCAATCCCGGCCGCCGCGTTGCCCAGCAGGGCCGCATCCCGGATGGAGGCGCCGGCGGCACAGGCGAGGGCGAGTGTGGCGAGTGCCGTATCGCCCGCTCCGGTCACGTCGAACACCTGCAAGCCGCGCAGGCCTGCGTCGCGCCCTGCAAAGCGCGAGCCGAACGGAATCTCCTGGCTCAGCGCGGGAATCTTCCACCCGCGCGCCGCTCCGGGCTCGAAGACCATCATTCCGTGCGCCCCGCGCGTCAGGACCACGGCGCTCGATTTGAATTTTTCGAGTAACTGAGCGCCCGCGTATTCCGCGGATTCATCGTCTTTGACGGCGCGCGCAACCAGGAATTCAGCCTCGACGCTGTTCAGCACGATGGCGGAGGCGCCCGGATAGGAGGCCAGCATAGACCGCTTCGGTTTGACGAAGGCGGGAACGCGCAACTTTGCGCACAGGGCCAGCACGCGGCGCACCACCTCGTCCGTGACCGTGCCTTTTTCGTAGTCGGAAATCACCAGGGCATCGAGCCCGCGGCTGCCGCGCGGGCCTTTGAGCGCGGCGGCGATCTTTGCGATCAGTTTCTCTTCCAGCGCCGGAGTAAGCGGGGCGCGCGTCTCGCGATCCACACGCACCACCTGCTGGTGGTTCGCGATGATGCGCGTTTTGAGCGTGGTGCGGCGTCCCGCGTCCGGCAGAATGCCCCGCAGCTCGACTCCGCGTAATTCGAGAGTGGCGCGGAGGCGCGCGGCCTCCGGATCCACGCCGCACACGCCGAAGGCGGCCACGCGAGCGCCCAGCGCCGCCAGATTTGCGGCCACGTTTCCCGCGCCTCCAGGGCGGTCACTCTCGTTGACGAAGTCCACCACGGGCACGGCCGCCTCGGGAGAGAGGCGCGTGGCATTGCCCCACACGTAGCCGTCGAGCATGAAGTCGCCGACGACGCCGACGCGGCGGTTGGCCATGCCGCGGAGCCAGCTTGCGAGTTTTTTGACGGGTGACATTGGGTGACTCAGTGATTTCGCGGCTGACCGGCGGCGCGACTCCCTGTTTCGGCCCGGATTCGGCGCAGGCGCCGAGGTTCGACTCGTGATCCACAGACCAAAGTCTGTGCCGCCTCGGTGCGCCGGCTGGAGGCTGTGCTATTTTTCGACCCGGGCTTCGTCCACCAGCATCACAGGGATGTCGTCGCGGATCGGATAGACGCGATGACACGTTGCGCACTTCAGGCCCTGGGAGTCCGGCGTGAGGGTCACCGGAGTCTTGCACAACGGACAAACCAGAATGTCGAGCAACTCTTTGCTGACGGCCATGCCGCCTCCACCTGAGCCCGGAATCAGATCGACTTCGAGGCCATCGCAGCGAGGAAAATTCCTCGCGCGGGTCCGAAGCGGGAAAATCCCGCCGTTCTCGACCGTCACTCTAGCAGACGCGCTCCGCTGCGGGCAAACCTGCAGGCCTCATTTCTTCCCTCCCGGCGCAGAAGGGCGAGCCAGACCGACGCGCAGCGTGAAGCGGCCGGTCCACAACCCACCGGGTGGAAGATCCAAGGGCCAGACGGGGAGAATCTGCGAGCCCTGGTAGACGCGCTCGAAGCCCTCTTCCGACTCCGTCACCGTTTCGATGGGCGCCACCCAGTACTCGCGCGCGTTGGCGGCCGTAAGAGTCATCGCCACGTTTTGCCATTCGTCAACCATGCGGAGTTCGCCAGCGGGTGCCGCGCCCGCCCAGCGCAGCGCCTGCCGCGTGCCGTTCCACTCGAAGTAGCGATCGGGGTCGGATGGGGCGAGCAGGTTGAACACCATCTCGAGGCCCGCGCACAGCCGGAGCGACTCGCCCGTGTGATTCGAGAGGGCCAGGTGGCAGGCGATTTCAAACCCCTTGCCGGTGCGCGAAAACAGGAAAGTCTTGGAGGCGTGGAGCACACGGCCCTCCGGCGCTTTCACGGCCGCGCGCGCCGCTACGGGGGCCTGGATGAGCATCTCCAGGCGGTCCGGAGTGCCCGCCGTCACGGCGTACTCCCCTCCGGCAAACGCGGGGAGTTCCTCCAGACGGATTTCCGCGTAGTCCTCCCATTTCTTCCAGGTGGGGAAGAGCAGCAGGCGGAAGCAGTGCCGCGACCTGCGGTCGTAACGCAGGTAGCGCTCGAGTCCCGCCTCCTTCACCCGCGTGGATTCATGGATGGAGCCCACGCTGGCGGTCTGCGGCGAAGCGGATGCCTGGCGCAGCCGGTCGTGATAGGCCTCCGGGCGGCGCTGGATGGAGTTGATGAGCGTGACGTCGGAGACGCGGAAATCGAGCGCCACCAGCGTGCCCCCGTCCCAGGGTTTCGTGAGCGCGGCGTACGATTCGGAGATGTGATAGACCTCCTCGCGGCCGTCCGCGTCGAAATCGAGCGTGAACACCTCAGCGTAGCTGGGAGTGCCATTGTCGGCGGCGTCGGCGAGTTTTTCCGCGATCACCAGTTCGCGCCAGAGCGCCGCGCGGAGGTGCGGCGCGTAGAGCCCGCCGAAAACGCCGTGCCAGTAGGCGTCGTTGCACTGCGCCCGCAGCAGATGTGTAGCGGCCTGATCCACGGCGCGGCGCAAAGGCAAACCGCGGCGCACGGCGCTGGAGAGCCGGCGGTATTTCGCGGACACGTTCAGCATCTTTTTGTGCAGCAGGTTCGCTTCGCTGTATTTCGTCAGGAAGGTGCGCCAGAAGCTCCCGCGGAGAAAAGTGAGCACGTCGGGACGATTGCTGAACTCCTGCAGGAGCGCGTGAAAGCGTTTGCGCGC
>Ga0187819_10000204_pt1 | contig 28448 bp, 22 predicted proteins | sample NC_wetland_sal_i_15_FD_132411 | JGI IMG/M metagenome (GOLD analysis project Ga0187819, IMG submission 132411) | Wetland sediment microbial communities from Neuse River Estuary, North Carolina, USA - SO4_4 | ecosystem: Environmental > Aquatic > Freshwater > Wetlands > Sediment | place: USA... | reverse complement strand
GTACTACGACCAAAGAAACCGCCAACAACAAATCGAGTTCGTCAGAAAGAAGGCTGCGCAACTCGGCCTACAGGTAACACCTGCCCATATCTGAAACTATCCATCAAGAAGTTTCTGGAGAGCGCCGCGAAGGACTCCGTGTTTTAGCGACGGCGATAGCGGAATTTGTCTATGCCGAGCTTGCGGATGCGAAACTCCAGCGTGGACGCCGGCAGGCCCATCTTTCTTGCGGCACCATTTTCCCCGGAGATTTTTCCCTGCGAAGCGGCCAGCGCGTTGGCAATGGCCTCGCGCTCCTGCGAATCGGCTTGCGGATCCCCGGGAGCGCCGGACGCCCCTGCCTGAATCATGGTGGGATCGATGCTGAGGACGCCATTGCGGGCGAGTATGACGGCGCGTTCCACGGTGTTCTCCAGCTCCCGCACATTGCCGGGCCAGTGGTGTGACTGCAATAGATCGAGCGTGCGGCGCTCGATGCGTGAGATCTTTCGCCCAAAACGCGCGCCATATTTTTCCGCAAAATGCGCGGTCAGGGGTGGTATGTCCTCGGGTCGCTCGCGCAGCGCCGGGACGTGCACGGGGAAAACGTTGAGGCGGTAGTACAGGTCGCTGCGGAATCTGCCGGCGCGCATGTCTTCGGCGAGGTCGCGGTTGGTGGCCGCCACCAGGCGCACGTCCACTTGCAGCGTGTGCGTTCCGCCGAGCCGCTCGAACTCGCGCTCCTGGAGCACGCGCAGCAGCAGAACCTGCATTTCCTGGGGCAGCTCGCCGATCTCGTCGAGAAACAGCGTGCCGCCATGCGCCTGCTCGAACCGGCCCTTGCGCCGCTCGACGGCGCCGCTAAAAGCTCCGCGCTCGTGCCCGAACAGTTCGGACGCCAGCAGGGTATCCGGAATCGCGGCGCAATTGACCTTGACCAGCGGGCCGCGCGCACGGGGCGATCGGCGGTGAATAGCGCGGGCGATGAGCTCCTTGCCGGTGCCAGTTTCTCCGGTGACCAGCACGGTCGCATCGGTGGTGGCCACTTGCTCGACGGTTTCCAGCACGCGTTTCAGCGCGGCGGAATGCGCCAGAATCTCCTCGAACCACGGCGCCTGCCCCAATTGCGCGCGCAGCGAACTGTTTTCTGCTTCCATCTGCTCTCGCAGCTTGCGGATTTCCTCGTTCGCTAAAGCATTCGCGGTGCCAACAGAAAGCGCGCGGGTCACGTCGCGCAGGATGCCCACTTGTTCGGCGGAGAAGGCCCATTGCTCCTGGCGCGTGAAAGTCGCGACGCCAATCACCTGGCCCCGCACGACAAGCGCAACGGAAGCGTACGAGCGAATGCCACTTTCAGCCAGGTCAAACTCGTGTGGGTACCAACTCTCCTTTTGCAGGAGGTCATCGCAAGTGACCGGCTCGCCAGCCAGCCACCCCTCATTTGCTGTGGCCGATGGATAGGGAATGGAAGGCCGCAGTGCCTTAAGCGGCTGGGCGCGCTGGGACAATCTGTTCGCGAGCTGCTCCGCGGTTTCCCCTTCGATCCGCGGAACGCCCACAACGTGAAGAGCGAAAAGCCGGTGCTGGTGGAAGCTTTCGCCAGCAGCGCCGTGCCCATGCGCAGCCGAGAAGTCAATGATGCCGATGGCGTCGAAAGGCACGATCGGGACGAGCACCTCCGCTAGAGCCGCCAAAACGCCCGGCAACTCGCGCTCGGCGCTAACTGCTTCCCAGGTGCGCAGCAACAGCGCGGAGCGCTGGGCTTCTGTCAGCACGCCGGTCCGAGAACTCGATGCTTCAGCCATGACGGCAAGATAGCAGATATTGCGAGAGTTGTGAATTAGCAATTCGCGATTGCGAGTCGATTGCGATTGATGTGTTCGTGCTTCCGTATCTGACTGATATTACATGCGGTTGAGCGTCCTGGAGGTTTGGCGACTGGCTTGCCCTAGTTGAGGTTAGAAGCAATTCGGTCCACCGAGGCGCTTCGAGAAGGGTTACCAATCATGTTGACGATTCTACTCTGCCTCGCCCACGCATTCCTCCCGAGCGCCGCGGTGCTCGCCGCCGAACTCGAAACTCAAGCCGCAGTCCTGGCCCTCGGCGTCTTCGCCTTCCTGCTCTTCCGCCTGTACGCCCAGTCGCGTCCCGTACCCTCTCTGGGTACGGATTCATCCTCCCTACGCCATCAATAGTCAGTCGCGACCTCTTGGATCAGCAATCGAGCTTGTACATCGCTATGCCGCTGAGCAGCTTGGGGTAGAAGTCTGTGGATTTCTGGGGCATGACCTCGCCGGAAGTGGCAATGTGCATCACCTGTTCCACGCCGCAGGGATTCAGGAGGAAGGCGACTTGTGCAGCACCGCGATCGACGGCGTCTAGGGCGGAGGCTTCGCGCTCGTAGGTCAAGTTCTTCTCGGCGGTCACCGCTTGCGGGGTGATTCCGAGGGCGGGCTCCAGGATTCCCTCATGGAGCAGGACGACGTCGAGTTCGCGCTGCAAGGGAGAGACGTTTGGGAGCAGCAAGGAGAGATCGGCGCCGGACCGCAGGGTCAATACATAGAAGGCGCGCTTCTGCGAATCGACCGCCGGATAGACGCCAATCGCACGCTGCGCGCGCGTTTCCACGAGGCGGTGTAGAAATTTGGCGCGGGCGCCGGCCTTCTCGGCTTCGTTCGTGAACGGAATCTCCTCGGCGGCAAACCAGGGCTCGAGGTAGCGCCGCATACTGGTCCACGAGAAATCGGGCAGATTGGCGACCACGCGGTGGGTGGGCAGAATCGTCAGACCTTCGCTGCGCGTGTTAACGAAGGTCATCATGGCAAGTTCCCAGGGCGCGTCGGGATTGGCGTGGCCTGCAGCTGCGCGGCGCTCGTTGCGGTAGTTCAGAGCGGTTTCATAACGATGATGACCATCGGCGATCACCAGCTTTTGCTCGGCCATCGCATGCTGGATCGCAGCCAGCCGTTCGGGGTCCGCGATGACCCACAAGCGATGCACAACGCCGTATTCATCGCGCAATTCTGTGGCAGGCGTGGCAGCTGCCTCCGACTCAGCCAGAATCGTGTCCACGCGACGCTGCTCGTCGCTGTAGAGCATGAAAAGCTGACCGGTGTGCGTTCGCGTGTGGCGAAGCAGCTCGAGACGATCGGCCTTGGGTCCGGAGAGGGTGTGTTCGTGCCGGAACACAACGCCTGCGGAGTACTCTTCGAGTTTGCCCGCGCCGATAAAGCCGCGGCGGGTACGCCGCTCCTCGGTGCCTGGAACGGTGTATTCCTGCGTGTAGGCGTAAAAGGACGGGGCGGGGTCTTGCACGACGATGCTCTTGTCGATCCAACTCTGCAGCGCCGCCCGAGCACGGAGGTAGACATTGGACTCGGGACCGTCGGTGTCGTAGGCGCGGCCCTTCTCGACCGCGATCAAATTGTGCGGGTCCGCGGCGTAGTACTTCTCCTGCATCGCGGGGGAAATCTTGTCGTAGGGTTGGGTCAGGACACGGTCGAACGATACGCGTTCCGGGTTGTAGCGAAGGGCGCGAAAGGGATAAACCTGGGCCATGGGGTCTCCGGTGTCGGTGTGTGCCGCATGTGAGGTGTTCTATTTTACGCGATGTGGAGGTGTTTCCGGAAAGAGCGTGGCTGGATTATTTTGCTGGGAGATTGAGGGCTGTTGAAAAACCGTGGACATACTAGAATGATGGAGTTTCATGGTTACTCCGAAACCTTTGCCGGTGCGCGCGCTTATTTTCGATTTGGATGGCACGCTGATCGATTCGAAGCGCGACCTGATTTATTCGGTCAACGCCATGCTCGAGGAGATGGCTCGCGGGAAACTCGCAGAAGAGACGATCTCCGGCTACATCGGCCACGGCGCGCCCCGGTTGGTGGCCCGCGCTCTCGGCGCCGGCGTCACGGAAGAGGAGCACCAGCAGGCACTGCAGTTTTTTCTGGCCCATTACGAGGAGCACAAAATGGACAGCACGCGCGCCTATCCTGGAGTCGAGGAAACGCTCGCGCAGCTCCAGCGGAAGGAGCTGTGGATGGCGGTGCTCACGAACAAGCCAGTGCGAATCAGCGTGCGAATTCTGGATGCGCTGGGATTGACGAAATACTTCCGCGCGGTCTACGGCGGCAACAGTTTCGAAACGAAGAAGCCCGATCCGCTTGGGGCGAAGACGATACTCGGGGAGTTCGGGGCGGCGCCAAAGCAAACGATGGTGATCGGCGATTCCGAAGTTGACGTGCAAACGGCGCGTAACGCCGGCACCATCGCCGCGGCGGTCAATTACGGCTTCGGCGTTCACGATCGAGTGGTTTACCCCGCTGACGTTTATCTCGATAACATCGCGGATTTGGTGCCGCTGGTCGGGAATAGCTTCGCGACGGACTAGAGTCTGCGGAAAAACTGATTTGGACGAGACACTTGAAGATGTCTGAGGAAGCGTACAAACAGTAAATGGCTGGAACAGTTGAAGTTGAGATTCTTCGGGCATCCTTATCGGATGCCCTCAGAATGACAATTTTGCCTTTTGCCGCAGCCGTCGAGATCATCACCCTGCGTGTTTTGGGGGTGCCAATGAGTCACACCTCGACGTCGAAGGCAATTCGCGCCTTGCCTTCCGGCGCGGCACTTGGCAGACTCGGCGCGTGATCATCGGACTCTTCCCCGAGCTGGAATCCGCCGGCGGGATACAGCGAGTCGGGCGGCATCTTGCGGCGGTGATGACGGAATTTGCGGCGGGCCGCAATATGGAATGCCGGCTGCTCAGTCTCAACGACACGCCGGAGCTGCACCGCATGTCGGTGGGGACGCGCGAAATCGTTTTTACCGGTAGCGAGCGCGCCAAGGGGCGTTTTACGGCGACGGCGCTGCGTGCGGCGAGGCGTCACGCGAAACTGGTAGTGGCCGGGCACCCCTACCTGGCGCCGGTGGTGCAGGCCATGCGACTCTCTGCGCCGCGCATGAAATCGATCGTCTGCGCGCATGGTATCGAGGTTTGGGAGCCGCTGCCGGCGCTCCGGCGTCGCGCGTTACGCGGCGCCAACTTGATACTCACTCCGAGCGAGGATACGGCGAGCCACGTAGCGACCCGGCAACAGATTCCGCGCGATCGCATTCGCGTTTTACCGTGGGCGCTCGATCCGGAGTTTGAGGCGCTTGCGAGTGATGCTTCGCAAGCGGCGCTGCCGCCGAACTTTCCGCAGGGACGGGTGATCCTTACCGTGGGCCGCTGGCTCGCCAACGAACGCTACAAGGGGATGGACACGCTGATCTCCGCGTTGCCGCGGCTGCTCCACGAATGGACCGATCTGAAGCTCGTGGCGGTTGGCGAAGGCGACGACCAAGCCTGGCTCGAGCAGCTCGCGGACGGATGCGGTGTCCGGCGCCGCGTGCATTTCATGAGCGGGCTCAGCTATCCGGAGTTGGCCGCCTGCTATTCAGCGTGCGAAATTTTTGCGCTGCCGAGTCGTGGCGAAGGCTTTGGCCTGGTATATCTGGAAGCGATGGCGCGGGGCAAGCCGGTGATCGGCGGCGCGCACGGTGGCGCGCCGGAAGTCATCGAGGACGGCAAGACGGGCTATTTGGTGCCTCACGGCGATGTGCCGCAGCTCGCGACGTCGATCGAGACGCTGCTTGCGGACCCTGCGCTGGGGCGGGAAATGGGTGCACGGGGCCGCGAGCGGGTGGCGCGCGACTTTCGCTTCAACGTGTTCGTCAAGTCATTGAAAAAAATCCTTCGCGAATTATGCGAATCCTGAACGTCACGCAGACTTACGCCCCCTTCCTGGAATTCGGCGGCCCTCCGGTGAAAGTACGCGCGCTATCGGAGGCCCTGGCCCGGCGAGGGCATCAAGTCACGGTGTTGACCGCCGATTGGGGACTGGAAACGCGTCTGGGAAGAGAGATCGAATCGGGGGTGGCCGACCGGTCGCCGTTTGGCTGGCGGCGCAAAGAAAACGGCGTGATAGCCATCTATCTTCCGACGTGGCTTCACTATCGGGCGTTGAGCTGGAATCCGGCGTTGAAGCGCTTCTTGCGAGCGCGGCTCGACAACTTTGACGTCGTGCACATCTTCGGCCTTTATGATTTTCTTGGCCCGGCCGTTGCCACGGAATGCCGCCGGTACAAGCTTCCTTACGTGGTTGAACCGATGGGGATGTTCGTGCCAATTGTAAGGAGTTTGTGGTTGAAGCGGATGTACCATAGCTTTTTGGGCCAGGCCATGCTGAGGGGATGCCGTTTTTTGGTTGTGACCTCCGATCAAGAGCAGGCGGAACTGGTGTCCGCGGGCGCGCCGCGGGAAAGAATTGTCTTGCGGCGCAACGGCGTGGACGCGCCCACAACGCTTCCCGAGCGGGGGAAGTTCCGAGCGGCCTACGGCATTTCGCCGGACGTGAAACTCATCCTCTTCCTCGGACGTCTATCACAGAAGAAAAGCCCTGACTTGCTGCTACAAGCTTTTGCGAATCTGCCCGCGCCACTTGGCGGGAATTCTCAGCTGGTGTTCGTCGGCCCGGATGAGGGCGGCATGAAGGCACGGTTGATGCAAATGGCCGAACAGCTTGGCGTGGCATCGAGAGTGCGATGGTGCGGACCGCTGTTTGAGCAGGACAAATGGGCCGCGTATCGCGACGCCGATGTCTTCGTGTTGCCGTCACAGAATGAAAATTTCGGGAATGCGGCAGCGGAGGCGGCCGCTGCCGGAACGCCGGTTATCGTCACCGAAGCCTGCGGCATCGCGCCGCTGCTCGCAGGTGTTGCCGGTTTGGTGGTGCCGCACGATGCGGCGGCGATTTCGGGAGCCCTGGAGCGTGTGCTCGTCGAACCCGGCCTGCATGCGCGGCTCGCTGCGGGATGCCACGAGGCGGTGTCGCGCCTTAGTTGGGAAGAACCGGCGCTCGCGATGGAAGCTTTGTATGGTCAGCTTGTGGAGGCCGAGAGCCGAGTGGCATAATCGGCGGCCCTTAGGATGGTGTTGTGCCTAGGAAGCACCTGATCTTCCGAGCTAGCTGGTGGAGCACCAATTTGCTCCTGGCTGTGGCTGTCGGCTCGCTGATTTACTGCGGCGGCTGGGAATATTCCGTTCGGCAATATCTCAGGGGTTTTTCCGACGCGATTGTGCCGGCCACGGCGCCGCCGGAGCAGCAAGTGGAAGCCATCCTGAATTGGATGAGGGTAGGCCCTATCCGCCCGGTGGCGCTCGACCCCGCAGACCTGGCCACGCGAGATCCCGAGACAACCTTGAACTACCGGCAGTTGCTCTCGGTTTGCGGCACGGCGACCAACGCGTTTTTGAATTTGTCACGCAGCGCCGGATTGAACACGCGCCGCTTGCTGCTGCTGACACCGGACCGCACTACGAAGCACGTCGTCGCGGAAGTGCCGATTGACGGGCGTTGGGTGATCGTGGATCCATCGTATCGTGTGATGTTTCGCGACGCGGAGGGACACCTACTTACACGCAAAGAGCTCCAGAATCCGGAGGTCTTTGCCCAGGCAACCAGTGTGGTGCCGAACTACCCGAAGGAATACAACTATGCATATTTCGCGCACGTACGCGTCGCGCGGCTCCCGCTGGACAGATTTCATCTGCGGGGGCTCCTCGATACGATCAGTCCGGGCTGGGATGAACGCCTGGACTGGAGCCTTTTGCTGGAGCGGGAATCGTTCTTCGCCCTCGTAGGGGCCGCCGTAGGTGCATTCCTTTTCCTGGTCCTGCGTTTCTTGCTTGCGTGGTATGCGGACTACCGGTTGAGAATTCCGCGATTCCACTTACGCGAACACTTCCTGCGCGCGGGCGCGGCCTTCTTCAACACACCGGAGATCAAGTAAGAGCGTGTGCGGCATTTGCGGGGTCGCGTTCGTTAACCGCATCGCCGATGCGGAGCCGCGCGTTCGCGCGATGTCGGCAGCTCTGCGGCATCGCGGACCGGATGAAGACGGTTTTTTGATCGACGAGCCCCGCGCGCCGGGTCTGGCGCTGGGCGTGCGGCGTCTCAGCATCATTGATCTGCAAGGCGGCCATCAGCCCGTCTGGAACGAAGCAAGGGATGTGGCGGTCGTCTTCAACGGCGAGCTCTACAACTACCGTGAACTTCGCGAAAATCTGACTCTGTGTGGGCATCGCTTCACCACGCAGTCCGACACTGAAATCTTGGTGCACGCTTGGGAAGAATGGGGCGAGGATTGCCTCACCGAGTTGCGCGGCATGTTCGCGTTTGCGCTGCTCGATCTGCGCAAGCGCTACGCCACCGCGCCGCTGCTGTTTCTCGCGCGAGATCCATTGGGGATCAAGCCTCTTTACTACACACAGGCGCCGGAAGGCTTCGCGTTTGCCTCCGAGGTTCGGGCGCTGCTGGCTTCCGGTGTGGTCGCCAAGCAGATTTCGCAGGACGCGCTCACCTCGTACCTTTTGTTCGGGAGCGTTTCCGAGCCGGTCACGCTGATCGAAGGCATCTTCTCGCTGCCGCCCGGCCATCGCATGTTGCTCTACGTGCCGGAACGCCGGCGCGCGCCGCGTGCGAGGCCCTGGTGGGATCCCATGCAGAGTCCTGCCGCTCGAGACACGCGGAAGCCCAGCGACATTTCCTCCGCCGCACAGCGTTTGCGCCCCCTGCTCGAAGACGCGGTCCGCGCGCACTTGATTGCCGATGTGCCCGTGGGACTGTTTCTATCGAGTGGTTTGGATTCCGGCGCCATCGCAGTGTTGGCGGCGCGTGTGCAACCTGGAATCCGGAGCTTCACGTTGACGTTTCCAGGAACGCCGTACGACGAAGCCGCGATGGCCCACGTGGTTGCGAAACGCAGCGGAACTCACCATACCGACGTGCCCTTGGACGGCGGGGCGGTCGTGTCGCGGCTGGACGAAGCTCTCGATGCGCTCGATCAGCCCACCATGGACGGCGTCAATACGTATTTTGTGTCGTGGGCCGCGCGAGAAGTGGGCCTCAAGGTGGCGCTCTCGGGTCTTGGCGGGGATGAGCTTTTTGCCGGGTACCGGACCTTCGACGATACTCGCCGGCTTGACCGCCTCGTCCGGCTCGCGTGGTTCGTGCCTGCAGCGTTGCGCCGTGCCGCCGCGCCGTTGCTGACCAGATGGGTTGCGCAACGGAGCGGACCCGACGCATCGCGCAAAGCTGCCGCGGCGTGGGTGTCGCCGGATGTCCTGCCGCACCCCTATTTTTTTGCGAGAGCGCTGTTTCCGGCGACGGAGTTGCCGCGCTTGACAGAACCCCTCTTTCGCCCCAGCATGGTGCACGCCGACGGGGTCACGCTCGAACCGACGTGGCTCGGCTGGCTGGAGCGGGCTGCGGACGCCGCGCGCAAGCTTGAGCCCGTTGCTGGCATTGCGTGGCTGGAAATGCGTTCGTACCTGGCCAGCACTCTTTTGCGGGACACCGATTCGGTGAGCATGGCGCGATCGCTCGAGGTGCGCGTTCCGCTGCTCGACACGCCGCTCGTCGAGTTTGTGGATTCGTTGCCGGACGCGGCGCGCTATCGCGCTGGAACGCAGAAGGCGCTGCTCGTCGAAGCGTTGGGTGAACTCTTGCCGCCGCAGATTGCGGCGCAGCGGAAGCGCACATTCACTCTGCCGTGGGAAGAATGGCTGCGAGGGCCGCTGCGAGCGCGGCTGGAGGCGAGCTTCGCCGATCCGGCTAAGGCACTTGCTCCCCATTTGCATTCGCAGGGCGTGGGCGAGGTGTGGGCCGCGTTCCTTGCCGGCAAGACTTCATGGTCGCGGCCGTGGTCGCTGTACGTGCTCAACGAGTGGTGCCGCCAGCATCTGTAAAGAAGGCGGCGGCAAGCCCTGCGCAGGCTGGCCGCTGCACTCCAAAGTTCCTGCGGTACACTGAATCCTCGCGCCATGAATATCCTGGGCATCAACGCCTATCACGGCAACTCTTCGGCGGCGATTGTTTGCGACGGCAGGCTTGTCGCCGCGGTGGAAGAAGAACGCTTCAACCGCGTCAAATACGCCGCAGGATTTCCCGCGCAGGCGATCCGCTATTGCTTGAAGGAAGCCGGACTGAAACTCGAGGAGGTCGATCACGTCGCGGTGCCGCGAAATCCCTATGCGCGGCTGGCCACAAAGCTTTTTTACGCGGTGCGGATGCCGTCTTTCGCGCGCGATCGCGCCAAGGTCCTTGTGAAATTTACCGGCGTTCGCGAAGCGCTGGCCAAGGCATTCGACGCCGACCCGGCAAAGCTCGCCGCGACATTCCATCGCGTCGAACACCATCAGGCGCATCTGGCGAGCGCTTTCTTCGTTTCTCCATTCGAGCGCGCCGCGTTGCTGTCGGCGGACGGACTGGGCGACTTCGCGAGCACCATGTGGGGCACAGGCGCGGGGAACCACATGAAAATCGATGATGCCATCGCGTTCCCGCACTCGTTGGGACTCTACTACAGCGCCCTTACCCAATATCTCGGCTTTCCGAAGTTTGGCGACGAGTACAAGGTGATGGGACTCGCGGCGTACGGCCAGCCTGAAAATCTCGAGGCCTTTCGCGACATCGTTCGCTTTGACGCAAACGGAAGCGGCAATGGTTTTCGCCTCGACCTCGACTATTTCATTCACCACCGCACCGGTCCAGAGATGACTTGGGCGGATGCCGGAAAAACTCCCGTGCAAGGCAAGTTGTTTTCCGAAGAACTGGCGCGGCGGCTCGGCCCCACCCGGGCGGCCGAAGAGCCGCTGGAGCAGCGTCATCGGAATGTGGCGGCGTCGCTGCAGGCACGTCTCGAAGAGGTCTATCTGGGCATGCTAAGAAAGCTTGCGGGACGCACGGGGTTGGAGGCAGTTTGTCTGGCGGGCGGCGTGGCGTTCAATTGCGTGGCCAATGGCAAGATTTTTGAAAACACTGCGTTCAAGCAGGTTTTCGTGCAGCCTGCAGCGGGCGACGGCGGTCTCTCCGTTGGTGCTGCCTTCTACGTCTGGCATCAGAAGCTTGGCAAGCCGCGCTCGTTCGTGATGGACCACGCGTATTGGGGCCCGGCATTTTCTCGCGAGGAGATTCGCTCCGCGATCGAGGCGAGCGGCGTTTCGCAAAATGGGTATGCCATCGCGGAATTGCCGGAGGAAGAGCTGGCGCGACGTACAGCTGCGATCATCGCGGACCCCAAGATCGTCGGATGGTTTCAAGGCCGCACGGAATGGGGCCCGCGCGCACTCGGTAATCGCAGCATCGTGGCCGACCCGCGCCGGCCGGACATGAAGGAGATCCTGAACCGGCGAATCAAGCACCGCGAAATTTTTCGGCCTTTCGCACCATCGATCTTGGCGGAGGCAACCGGCGGGTGGTTTGAAAAATCGCACCCGTCTCCGTTCATGACGCTGGCGTATGCCGTGCGCCGGGAGAAACGCAGCCAAATCCCGGCGCCTACGCATGTCGATGGTACCGGCCGCTTGCAAAGCGTCACGCGCGACGCCAATCCCCGCTATTACGCGCTCATTTCGGCCTTCCGCGATCTCACCGGCGTACCGCTGGTACTGAATACATCGTTCAACGACAACGAACCCATCGTGTGCCGGCCGGAAGAGGCACTGGACTGTTTTCTGCGAACGCAAATGGACGCGCTGGTGTTGGGGGATTTCCTTGTAACCAGGGGTGGCTAGAGCCCGGTCATTTCGTCCGGATCACGCAAGGTACTGCACCGTGTCCGCAATCAATTCCTTTGTTCCAAGATAGGGATCGCCGGGGCTGTCAAATTCCATCGAGCAGTAGCCTTTGTACCCGTGGCTCTTTAATATCCCGAAAGTCCTGGCCAGATCAACGTGAAAAACCTGCCCCGAGTCGTTGGCTTCCATCGCTTTGACGTGGCAGATGTTGTAGGCGCGTCCAAACATGGCGTCGATTCCCGCGTAGGCGTGTTGCTCATTGCCCGTGGCCAAGGTATTCGCGAAGTCCGGCAACGCGTGCAGCCACGGACTGCTCACCTTATCGATGAGTTGTGTAAGGAAAAATGGATCTTCGCTGACAGGATTGTCGTTCTCGAGATTCACCACTACCTTTTTGGCCGAACCATACTCGGTGACACGACGCAGAGTCTCCGCAGCACGTTCGACGTCCGGCTCCGCATCCTTAGCGCGCGGAAGGTTCGTTCGCACACTTGGTGAGCCGACGGCTACCGCCACATCGATCCATTTCTTGCTGAACTCGATGGCCCGCTCGCGCTCTTCGCGTTCCGCAGCATAGGGGCTATGCTCGCCATCCACGGCGACATTCACAATCGCGGCCCCCGATTTTTTCACTGCCGCCCGGAGTTCTTCCAGATATGCCGGTTCGAGCGAACGAAAATGCCGGCTCCACGGCTCGATCTTGTTGATGTTGAATTTTGCCAGCACATGCGCGGCGAAGTCCTTTAACTCCATCTTGTGGCGGGACGCACTCGCGGGATCGTCGAGCCCGGCGATGAAATCACGGAACGGATAGGAAGAGACCGCAATCCGCTCGCGAGCCTGCGGCGGAAATCGCAAGTTGGGGCCATTGTCTTGCGCCGCGCCGATCGCCGCTGAGACGAGGGCGTTTTTCGCGCCGGTCCACAACAGCGCCCCGACCGCCGTGCCCGCGGCTTGCGAGAGAAACCGTCTTCGTGTGCTTCGACGCAAAACCGCGCCAGTCTAGCAGGTCTGGCAAAGCCGCGCTACGGAGTTAGTTGCATGGCTTGTTGCACGGGCGCAGCCAGAGTGCCGTTCACCGGAGGCGGGTCACGAATCGCGTCTCCTTGTACAATCTCCCGGTGCGCATCCTGCTGTTGAACCTCTACTATCCGCCCGATACTTCGGCGACGGCAACAATGGCAGCGGCTTTCGTTGGGCCGCTCGCTGCGAAACATCAGGTGACGGTTCTCTGTGGGCGCCCATCCTACGATCCCACCGAGCGCCGCCCCTGGCGTTTCTGGCAGACCGAGCAATTGGGCAACATGAGAATCATCCGCGTCGGCTCGACCGACTATCACCGGGCGCAGATGTCGCGGCGGGTGCTCAACTATCTAAGTTACGTCGCGCTGAGCGTTCCGCGCGCGCTCTTCACCGGATGCAACGTCGTGCTGGCCATGACGGACCCGCCCTTTGAAGGCATCGTCGGCGCGTTCGTGGCGCTGCTCAAAGGCAAACCTTACGTGTACAACATCCGCGACATGTATCCGGACATGGCGCTCGGCGGTTCCCTTGTCGAGCCCGGCCTGCTCGCGCGTGTGTGGGAGAAGCTGCACCGCTGGGCGCTGCGTCGTGCGGCGCGCGTAATTGTGCTCGGCGAGGACATGCGATCCCGAATCATCGCGAAAGGCGTGGACAAGCGAAGAGTCATGATCGTTCGCGACGGCGCGGAAATTGCCCCGGCCGGATCGCGTCAGCCCGCCGTCGATCCCGACGTCATCCGCGCCATTCGCGGCGATTTCCGCTTCGTCCTTCTGCACGCCGGGAATCTCGGCTTTTACGGCGCCTGGGATACTCTGCTGGCCGCAGGACGCCAGCTTGCACAAGACGGCGTCGGACTTATCTTCGTGGGCGATGGCGCGCAGCGGGCTCAACTCGAAGCCGCCGCCGCCGGCGCAACCAACGTGCGTTTTCTGTCGTTCTTTCCCGCCAGCAAGATTCCCTCGGTACTCGCGGCCGGCGACGCGCACATCATCACGATCAAGCGCGGGCTTGAGGGCGTCGTCGTACCCAGCAAGATGTACGGCATTCTGGCAGCGGGCCGGCCTATCATCGCCGTGGCGCCGAGCGAAACGGACGCTGCGTCTTTGGGCGCGCAATGCGGCTTCGGTGTTTCTGCCGACCCGGACAAGCCCGCGGAATTGGTCGCGGCCGTCCGAACACTTTTGGCCGACCCGGCCCGGCTCGCGGCGATGGGACTTGCGGCGCGGGCTGTTGCCTATGACTATGATAGAGTGAAAGAAATCGGAAAATTCTTGCACATTATTGAGGAGGCAGCGCACGCGTGACACCTGGAGAAACTTTTTGGACTGGCAAACTGGTACTCGTTACCGGAGGCGCTTCATTTATCGGATCAACGCTCACGGACCAGCTTCTCGCTCGCGGCGCGAAAGTCCGCATCGTCGATGATTTATCGAGCGGACATCTCGACAACATTCGCGAGCACCTGGGAAAGGCCGGTGTAGATTTTCTCCACGCGGATTTGCGCGAGCCGGGCGTGATGCGTGCCGCAGTGCAAGGCGTGGACACGGTTTTCCACCTGGCGGCCGACCATGGCGGACGCGGGTATGTGGATCTCCATCAGGCGGGGCCCGCGTCCAACTTTTTTCTGGACGGCCTGGTTTTCGCCGAAGCGCTTCGCGCCAAAGTCAAGAAAATCGTCTTTGCTTCCTCCGGCTGCGTGTACCCCAATTTCTTGCAGTCCGACATCAAAAAGGAAGTCTACCTAACGGAAGATCTCACCAGCGGTCCCAACGACGCGGACAACACCTATGGCTGGGCCAAACTGATGGGCGAATTCACGCTGAAGGCCTACGCGAAGGAGCACGGCATCGGCGCGGCGTCCTGCCGCTACTTCACCGTTTACGGGCCGCGCGGCGTCGAAAATCACGCCGTGATCGCCATGATCGCGCGCGCCTTCCTCGGGCAGAATCCTTTCGAGGTCTGGGGCGACGGAACGCAAATTCGCAACTGGACTTACATCGACGATATCGTCGAGGGCACCATTCTTGCCGGCGAGAAAATCAGCGATGGCACGGCCGTCAACCTCGGCACCATGGAGCGCATCACCGTGCTTGACTGCGCGAAGATGGTGTGCGACTTCACCGGGCACAAAGCGGAGATCAAGCTGCGCCGGGACATGCCCACCGGCCCGCTCAACCGCGTTGCGGACAATGCACTGGCGAAGCGCCTGCTCGGCTGGGAACCCAAAGTCGCCTTCCGCGACGGCCTAAAGCGCACCATCGACTGGTACTACGCCACAAAGGACCGCGCCGAAGTACGGCGCATCTTCGGCCGCATGCTGACGGAGCGCTAGGGGATCAAGGACCGGGGTGGAGCGACCCAGCCAGCGACCCCGGTCCGTATCCCCCTTGATCACGTCATTCAGATTCGGCATTGAAGTGTGCTAAAAAGCGCGGTATGGTGAATGAGCTGCGTGGGGCAGCCTTTTGTTTACTTTAGAGTTATCTAATGGCTTGGGAGCCGGGTCCCCAACCCGGCGGTTTTGTTCGAGACATCGGCCGCGCGCCCTCCTCCGGCCGGATGTCCGTCAAGCGCCAACAAAAGAGGTTGCATGGCCGCAGGCGTGCTCGCCTTTTTCATTGCTCTATTTGCATCTCTGATGCTCACCGTCCCGGTGCGCGCGCTCGCGCTGCGCGTCGGCATGGTTGACCTTCCTGGACCGCGCAAGGTTCATGTCCAACCCATTCCGCTGCTCGGCGGTTTAGCCATGTACGGCGGCGTGATGCTCGCGATTCTCTTTGCCTTCGACGGTGCGGCGCGCGCCCAGAGCGCGGGAATAGTCACGGGCGCAACCCTGGTGGCCGCCGTTGGCTTTCTGGATGATCGCGGCTGGCTGCACCACCAGATCAAGCTCTTCCTAGCCATGCCGCTAGCCGCCGTTATTCTTCTGGCTAGCGGCATTCACGCCCAGGTCTTCGACGTTCTTCTGCCTGGGCGGGCGGGCAATGTACTGGACGCCGCGCTGACCGTTTTCTGGGTCGTCGGCATCACCGCCTCGTTCAGCATTTTCGACCACATGGATGGTCTCTGCGCCGGCGTGGCTGCCATGGCGTCCATCTTTTTCGCGATGCTGGCTTACCTCAACGGTCAGACCCTGGTAACCACGCTGGCGGCCGCCGTCCTCGGCGCGGCGACCGGCTTCCTTCGCTGGAATTTCAAGCCGGCAAAGATTTTCATGGGTGATGGCGGCGCCATGTTTCTGGGCTTTCTGATGGCGACGCTCGGCCTCAAGCTGCGCCTCGAGCAGGCGAATCACCTCTCGGGGTGGCTCGCGCCCTTGCTGATTCTCGGCGTGACCATTTTCGATACCACCCTGGTTACGATTTCCCGCTCGCGCCGTGGCTTGCTTCCGTTTACAACTCCGGGCAAGGACCACGCCGCCCATCGCCTGGCCAATCTCGGATTCGGCCAGCGCGGCGCGGTGCTCGCGCTTTATTCGCTGGGAGCCTTGAGTGGCGGCGCGGCTGTGCTGGTGGCCGATCTATCGCCCAGCGGGGCTGTCGTCGCGGCCGTTATCGGCGTTGCCTTGCTTGCGCTCGGGGTCGCATTGCTCGAGCGCGCCCCCTACGAGCCTCAAGCGCGCAAGCCGGCGGTGCCCGTCTGATGGGCTCACCCCGCGCAAGGTAACTTCGGTCTCAAGTGTCTTGCTCGCGCCAGGATTTGCCCTGACTTTTGGATTCGTTATACTTACCAGCGTCGACCTCCCACCCGCTCGCGCGGCAGCACCATAGGAGCGGGAACTAAGCCGGGAACATGGATGTTTTTGGAAGCGCGCTTGCCGAGATTCCCGGTGCGCATCTTCCAGCGTGACGGGACGAACAGATACCGTGCAAAGCACTCGACAGCATCCCCCGGTTCGCCGGGACACTGATGAAGTCATCGTCGTCGGCGGTTCAGCCGCGGGGCTCTACACGGCCGCGGCCCTGGCGCGTGGCGGCCGCAGTGTTCGCGTCTTGGAATCCAAGCCGGACCTGGAACCCGCTTCCCGCACGCTCATCGTCACCAATCACTTCCGCAATCAACTCGGGGCATCCGCAAGCGCCAGTATCCTCAACGAGATTCGGCGCTTTGAGCTTTTCACCGATGGACGCTCGGCGCAGATCGCCCTCTCGAAGCCCGACCTGATCATCGAGCGCGCACGCTTGATCCCCGCGCTGGCTCGCGAAGCGCAACACGCAGGCGCAAATCTTTCCTTCGACAACCGGTTTCTTGGCTTGTCGCCGAATTCGCGAGGTCTTCACCTCGAGGTTGAGTCGGCAGGACGTCGCGAAGAGTTGCACGCTGCCAGTGTCGTCGGCGCCGACGGCGCCTCCAGCCGCGTCGCGCGCACCGCAGGCTGGCCTCCGATCGAAACCGTTCCGCTGGTTCAAGCCATCGTGCGCCTGCCCAAGGATTGTCCGCCGGATACCACCCGCGTCTGGTTCGTCCCCGACGACACTCCCTACTTCTACTGGTTGATCCCCGAATCGGCCGAGCGCGCCGCGTTGGGCGTTATCGGCGAAGACGGCCGCGACACGGCTCGCTGCCTCGCGCGTTTTCTCGAGAAGAAGCACATGGAACCCTTGGAATGGCAGGGGGCGCGCATTCCGGTTTATCGCCGGTGGGTGCCGGTCAAGCGGCGTGTCGGTAAGAGTGAGGTGTATCTAGTCGGCGACGCAGCGGCGCAGGTGAAGGTGACGACCGTCGGCGGCGTGGTCACCGGATTTCGCGGTGCTCTCGGCGTCGCGCAATCCATCTTGCGCAATGGCCCTAGCCGGGAACTGATGGCGCTCCGCCGCGAGCTTGATACTCACTGGCTGATTCGCCGCACCATGCATCATTTTCAGCAGAAAGACTATTCCCAACTCGTCGATCTTCTCAATCTGTCCACCCGCGACACTTTGAGCGAGATCACTCGCGATGAATCGACACGCTTGCTCTGGAACGTGCTTCGCCGGCAGCCACGCCTGGCTCTTCTCGGTCTTCGCGGATTGCTCTTAGGGAGAAACGCCGGGCCTCGTCCAGCCTCCGGGTAACCTGTCACGCAAGGCTTTGCTGGCGGAGGCAAAGGCAATTAGGTCACAATAGTGGCTCTGGATTTGGCTCGAGACCCCTCTCAACGCCCCAGAGGACTCTGAGGAGAAATCGCTTGCGTCTTTCCGTTGTGGGTTGTGGCTATGTTGGCCTGGTAACTGGGGCATGTCTTGCCGAGGCGGGGCATGACGTTGTCTGTACGGACATCGACAAAGACCGTATCGCGCAGCTCCAATCCGGCGGCGTTCCCATCTACGAGCACTATCTCGACAAGATGCTCGCCGCAACGCGCGCGAGCGGCAAAATCTCTTTCACCTCCGATGCGGGAGAGGCCATCCGCAGCGGCGACACAATCTTTATCTGCGTAGGCACGCCGCCTAAGCCCAATGGCGAGGCCGACCTTTCCGCCATCGATCACGTTGCTCGACAGATCGCGATCGAAGCGTGCTCTCCCAAGTTGGTCATCGAAAAGAGCACCGTTCCCGCCCGCACCGGCCTCGAGCTGCGCCGCGCGCTTAACGCCTACTCCCGCAACAGCAACCTCAATTTCCGTGTAGCTTCGAATCCTGAGTTCCTTCGGGAAGGCACTGCCGTCGAAGACTTCTTTCATCCCGATCGCATCGTCGTAGGCGTCGAAGACCAGTCCGCCGCCGCCGATCTCCGCGAAATCTATCGGCCGATCCTGGAGCGCAGGTTCCATTGCCCGGTGCACAACGGCGCCTGCCCCCCGGAATCGCCTGCCGAATTTTTGGTCACGACCATTAACAGCGCCGAGCTCATCAAGCATGCCTCGAACTCGTTCCTGGCCCTGAAAATCAGCTACGCCAACGTGATCGCCGACCTCTGCGAAAAAATCGGCGCGGACGTCAACGAAGTGACTTACGCCATGGGGCTGGACCCTCGCATCGGCGCCAAATTTCTCCGCGCCGGCCTTGGTTTTGGGGGCTTTTGCTTCCCCAAGGATGTCCAGGCGTTCGTGCACCTCGCCAGCACGGTCGGCGTCGACTTCGATATCCTCAAGGCGGCCGAACGGGTCAACAAACAACGCGTTGACCGCTTCGTTGCGAAAGTCCACAACGCGTTGTGGGTCGTTAAGGGCAAGCGCGTGGCGATTTTGGGGCTCGCCTTCAAGGCCAACACCGATGACGTGCGCTTTTCCCCTGCTCTTGAGGTCGCCAAAGCGATGCTCAACGAAGGCGCTGACGTTCACGCGAGCGACCCTGTAGCCATCCCCCGCGCGCGAGCGGTTCTGCCCGAAGTGAACTATCACCAGGATCCCTACGATGCGCTGCGCGATGCGGAAGCGGCTCTGGTTTGCACCGAATGGGAGCAATTCTGCAAAATCGATTGGGAGCGCGCCGGCAATCTGATGGCCCGCCGCCTCGTGATTGACGGCCGCAATCTGTACTCCCCGGCGCGCATGCGCGAACTGGGGTTCGAGTATTTCTCGTTTGGGCGAGAACTCGTGCAGAGCAGCCGCATGGAAGTCGCCCGGTAATTCCGGCGGAAATCAAGCGGCTACTTCGCGCTCAGGCTCGTCTTCCGGGCAAATTGTTCCTTGAAGTAGCTCAGCGTCACCCCTAGCCCTTCCTCCAGCCCGACCTTCGGCGCCCATCCCAAAATCCGCTTTGCTTTGGTGATGTCCGGGCAGCGCTGCTTCGGATCGTCCTGCGGCAATGGCTTGAAAACGATGGGCGGCGCATTTTCAAAGTGCTGCCGGATGCGCTCCGCAAACTGCAGGATGGTGATCTCCTGGGGGTTCCCGATATTCACCGGCAGGTGCTCGTCGGACAGCATTAGCCGGTAGATTCCCTCGATCAAATCGGATACGTAGCAAAAACTCCGTGTCTGTTTGCCGTCGCCGTAGACGGTGATCGCCTGGCCGCTGAGGGCTTGATGCACGAAATTGGGCAGCGCCCGTCCGTCGTTCAATCGCATGCGAGGTCCGTAGGTGTTGAAGATGCGCACGATGCGCGTGTCCACGCCATGGTAACGGTGGTACGCCATGGTCATGGCTTCGGCAAAGCGCTTCGCTTCGTCGTAAACGCCGCGCGGCCCGATGGGATTCACGCGGCCCCAATATTCCTCATGCTGAGGAGAAATTTCCGGGTCGCCGTAGCACTCGCTAGTCGAAGCCAGGAAAAATTTGGCTTTTTTCGCCAGCGCCAGGCCCAACGCATTGTGAGTCCCCAGCGCGCCCACTTTCAGCGTTTGAATGGGCAGCTTCAGGTAGTCCACCGGGCTCGCGGGCGACGCGAAGTGCAGCACGTAGTCGACCGGACCTGCCACGTCGATGTACGTCGAAACGTCCATGCGCGCGATGCGGAAGCGCGGATGTTTCTCCAAGTGGCTCACATTCGTTTCCACGCCGGTGACCAAATTATCCAACGCCAGAACGTCCCAACCCTCCGCGATCAGCCGGTCGCAAAGATGCGAACCCAGGAATCCCGCCCCGCCCGTGATTACCGCACGCATGCATCCTCCTTGACGATTTCGACGCTGCCAGTTTAGCCCGCGCCAGCACGATTGACCACTTCCGTAGCCCGGGATACGATTCGCACGTTCCGTGACGACCCAAAGCACAGGCGCATGCCCGCGTTCGCGGGCGCGCCGTCACGCCCTACCGATCGCTATTGCGCTTGGCGTCGCGCTGGTCGCCTCGCTATTGGTTGTTTTCTTTGGCGTTGGGCGTTGGCTAGTGGTCGAAGACCCGCTCGAGAAAGCCCATGCCATCGTCGTACTCAGCGGCCGCATGCCCATTCGCGCCATGGAAGCGGCGCGCCTATATCGCGAAGGCTACGCGCCGCAAGTCTGGCTCACGCGCCCCGAGCAACCGGCTGCCTTGCTCCGATCCATGAACATCTTTGACGCCGGCGAGGATGTCTTCAATTCCCGGGTTTTGATCCACGAAGGCGTGCCTTCTGGCGCAATCGGTTGGCTCGAACCGCAGATCAACAACACCGCCGACGAAGTGCGTGCCGTCGCCGAGGAACTCGCCCGGGAAAACGAATCCGTGGTAATCATCGTCACCACCAAAGCCCACACGCGCCGTGTTCGCAGGCTCTGGAAAGAACTCTCAGGCGGCCGGGGTCGCGCCATCATCCGCGCCACACCCGAAGATACCTTCGATCCCGCGCATTGGTGGCGCACCAGCACCGATGCCCTCGACGTTCTTCGCGAAGTCCTCGGCCTCCTTAATGCCTGGGGCGGTCTCCCTTTGCATCCCGCCCGCTAACGCTCGCGCTACTTGCCGTTCCGTTTGTGCCTTAAAAAAACAAAAACCGCTTTTTCCGCACCGGCTTCTCCTCCAGCACAATATCCGGCACGTGCGGCAGTTCCCGCCCTTCGAACGCCGCCATGGGATTGTCCACAAACAGCGCCTGCGCCTTTTCTTCTCCGAAGCGTTCCCGCACCACGTCATATGCGGGCTTCAGTCGCAGCGGCCGCCAGCGCATGTTGTGCGCATCGCTCGCCACGAAATGCACCAACCCCTCCCCGATCCAGCGCAGCGCATCTTCCTGGGATTTTGGGCCGAAGCCTCCGGTCAGCGCCCCGGCGGTCACCTGCGCGAAGCAACCGATCTGCACCCAAGCCGCCAACCGCCCCGGCTGCGCTTGCAGGATGGCGTTGCGTTCCGGATGCGTGATCACCGGCCTCAGGCCCATCAGATGCATGTCGTGCAGCGTGTGGTTCATCGTCGGAGGAATCGAGAACTCGCTGAACTCCACGAGCAGGTAATTTCGCTGGTTAATACAGAAAGGCGCCGCATCCGCCCGCAGCGCCTCAAGGTTCTCCAGATTTATGTGGAAATCACAGCCGCTGGCGAGCGCCAGCCGGTCACCGACCAATCTTTGCAGTTGCTCCCGCAACTGCCGCACCCGCGCGTAGTTGAACGCAAATTGGCTGCTCGAGTGCGGGGTCCCGACGACGTGTGTGATCCCTTCCTCGATCGCGGATTGCGCCATGGCCAGCGACTCTTGAATGTCCGCGGCGCCGTCATCGAGGCCCGGCAAAATGTGGCAGTGCACGTCCACCATAAGCTCTTACTGTATCCCACATTGGGGCTGTCTTCCCCGGTTAAGAACTCGCCACACTTTGGAAACTCCTCTTTTCCCGTTTCTTGCGCTCGCCGTCAACCCTGCTATATTTAACTGTCTTTGCGCCATCGGCCCTGGCGCCTGGTGTATCCCCAAAATATTCGAGGAGTGCGACGCAACTCATGGCAATCGACCGGAAACCCGAATTCTTCAAAGGCGCCCAACTCAAGGTCGCCATCATCGGCTGCGGATATGTCGGCCTGCCCTTGGGGCTGCGCTTTGCCGAAGCCGGTCACAAAGTCACCGGATTTGATACCGATCCCAAGAAAGTGAACATGCTGAATGCGGGCAAGTCCTACATCGAACACATCCCGCAGACCAAAATCCAGCAATTCGTCAACAGCAAGCATTTCGGCGCTACCACCGATTTTTCCCGGCTCAAAGATGCCGACGCCATCATCATCTGCGTTCCTACTCCTCTGGATGAGCGTCGCGAGCCCGACCTGAGCTACGTCGAAAATACCGCCATTTCCATCCAGCCTCACCTCCAGAAGGGCCAACTCGTGGTTCTCGAGTCCACGACGTACCCCGGCACGACGGAGGAACTCGTGCTCCCCATCCTTGAAAAGAGCGGTTTGCAATGCCCCATCGCCGCCGGTCCGGAAAACGAAAACGTCGCCGGCGACTTCTTCCTGGCGTTTTCTCCCGAACGCGAAGATCCCGGCAACAAGCAGTTCGGCCTCGCGCAAATCCCCAAAGTCGTCGGAGGCGTGAATCCCCCCAGCACCCGCGCCGCCGTGGCCCTCTACACGCCCATCGTGTCGCGCGTCGTTCCTGTCAGCTCCACCCGCGCTGCGGAAATGGCCAAGCTGCTCGAAAATATCTTTCGCTGCGTGAACATCGCTCTCGTCAACGAGCTGAAAATGCTCAGCCTGCGCATGGGCGTCGACATCTGGGAAGTGATTGATGCCGCCGCCACCAAGCCATTCGGGTTCATGCCCTTTTATCCCGGACCCGGCCTCGGGGGCCATTGCATTCCGGTGGACCCGTTTTATCTGTCCTGGAAGGCGCGCGAGTACGATTTCGCCACCCGGTTCATCGAACTCGCCGGTGAAGTCAACACCGCGATGCCCTATCACGTCGTCGATGCTGTCGCATCCGCATTGAACGATCGCCGGAAGAGCCTCAAGGGCGCGAAGTTATTGATTCTTGGCGTGGCCTACAAGAAAGACGTCGATGATCTGCGTGAATCACCTACCCTCAAAATCATGCAGCTCCTCCAGCAGCGCGGCGCCGAGCTCGACTACAACGATCCGTACTTTCCGCAGCTCCACAAAATGCGCCACTACAACTACGAGCACATGAAGTCCGTCCCGCTGAATCCTCAGTCGCTCTCCGGCTATGACGGCGTGATCATCGCCACCGATCATTCCAGTTACGACTATGGAGCCATTGTTGATGCCGCCAAGCTTGTCGTCGACTCGCGCAACGCCACCCGCCGCGTCATGCGGCACCGCGAAAAAATCGTCCTCTGCTAGGGTGGCGCAGGCCTCAACCTGTGCCCGCCCGCTGCAGGGACATTCGGCGACCGGGTGACCAAGCCGAAACTGAAGGATCTGACTTCCAGTGTCTGCCGGACGAAATGTACGTGCTCGTGTAGCGGCCGCGGACCCTCGCGGGCGCTTTTCGCCCACCGCCACGCTTGCAGGGAAGGCAAGCTAAGCTAAGCCACCATGTCCTCCTCCACTGACGAAATCCGCCGCCAGCTCCAAGAAAGTGCCCGCGTCAAACAGGCATTTTCCGATCCACTGGTCGAGCGAATCGCACAATTCGCGGAAAAATCTGCGGCCGCTTTGCGCTCCGGCGGCAAGATCGTCTTTTTCGGAAACGGCGGCAGCGCTGCCGATGCGATCCACCTTGCCGCGGAATTGGTCGTCAGGTTGCGCACCGAACGCCCCGGCCTCCCCGCTTTGGCTTTGACAACCAATCCCTCGGTGCTTACCGCTGCCGGCAACGACTACGGCTTCGAGCGCATCTTTGCCCGGCAAATCGAATCGCTGGTAGCCTCGCACGATGTCCTGGTCGCCCTTTCCACCAGCGGCCAAAGCCCCAACATCCTGCGCGGCGTTGAAGCCGGCCGCACCCGCGGCGCCTATCTTGTCGCCCTGACCGGCGAAACGGGCGGCGCGCTCGCCTCCAAGGTCGATCTTCTCCTCAATGTCCCCTCTCTGGACCCTCAGCGCATTCAGGAAGCCCACATCACCATCGGCCACATCGCCTGCTCACTTATTGAGCGCCAAGTCGCCACCTAAGCGCACAGCCAGCTCGGATCGTTCCAAAAGGGGTTGTAGGGGCAGGGGCTTGTTTACCCTGAGCTTCGAAGGGCCCCTCCCGGCGGGGACTTCAAGCACACTCTTAGCCCGTCAGTCGGCCTTGCCCCGGGGGGTCCTTTTGCCGCCTTGGCTCTACTTCCTGCTCGTCAATGCCACTCGCGCGGTCGCGAACGGCAGCATTGCCTCCAGGAGGACCGGCGTGTGGAGCGGGTCGTGGTCGAGATACAAATAGAAGTGAGCGTCTTTCATCTCCTCGCCGCCGTTGAACACCCGGATTTCGATCTTGTTCGTCGCGTAACTCCCGGCCGGCACCGTCACTGCCTCCGATGATCCTGCTGCCGCGGCCCGCACATCGTAAAGCTTGCGACCGTCGTACACGGGGCTGCGCACCTCGCGCGTTTTCGTCCAATCCACGTTGCGCAAGTACTGCATCATGCCCAAGGGATCGCGCGTTCCCGGTAGCACGCGCGCCTCGGTCGCATTCTCCGGCGCCGGCTCTTTACCGGTTGTGGTCATGCGCTGGACCGAATCGACTTTTTGCCCTCGCTCGCTTAAGTGCATCTCGTACTGCAAGCTCAACAGCATGCCTGCGTCGCTGTAGGAATCGAACTGATCGTCAAGCTCGAAGACCATGCGCAACGGACTCTCGGTGTGGGCGAAGGCTTGCAAATGCCAGGCGCTCTTGCCCAGGAAGTTTCGCCGCTCGGCGACTTGCAGCCGCAGGTTCGCCACGTTCGACAGCTTGGCTACGTCCGCGGTGTATTCCAGAACCTCGCCGGTTCGCAGCGGAGGGCCGGCATCCACCTCCGGCGCGGCGACTTTTTTCGCTGGAGCGGGTGACGCTGCTCCGCTGCTCGCCGCTTTTTCCGCCGCGTCGCTGGATTTCTCCGGAGCCGCGGCCATCGGCGCGGCAGCGATCGCGGGTGGTGCCTCACCGCTCCGGCCGCGCAGCCAATGAAACGCTGCGCCGGCCAGCACCAAAGCGGCCACAGCCGCGATTCCCGCATTGACCCGGTGACTCATGTTCTTTTTGTGACTCGCGTCAGAAACAAACTCTTGCGTCCTTGGCTTCCGTCGTACAATACGATTTCGCGGCAGCGGGCGGCGCAACCTGCCCGGCCTCTGCCACGATATTTGAGATTACCAAAACGCGGGCCGGTCGTCTTTCCCGAGCCGCGTCATTTGCCGCGGCGGCAACCCGTTTGCCACGGCTCGGATCGCCGGCCCATCGCGGCCACACTATTAGGAGGATGCTCCGCATGCGTTACGTGGTAACAGGCGGCGCCGGCTTTATCGGCTCGAATACCGTGGACGAGCTCGTCAAGCGCGGCCACAGCGTCGTTGTCCTCGACGACCTCTCAGCGGGCAAGGAAGAAAATCTTGCCGAAGTCCGCAACAAAATCACCTTCATCAAGGGCAGCATCACGGATATCGAAGTGGTTCGCAAGGCCATGCACGAAGCCGAGTACGTCCTGCATCTTGCGGCCCGCACTTCCGTGCCGCGCTCCGTGAAGGATCCTATTGAATCGAATCGCATCAACATCGACGGCACTCTCAACGTCCTGGTTGCCGCCCGTGACGCCAAGGTCAAGCGCATTGTTTTCGCTGCCTCTTCTTCGGCCTACGGCGAAACGCCGACTCTGCCCAAGGTTGAAACCATGCGGCCCATGCCTATTTCTCCCTACGGCGTCACGAAATTTGTCGGCGAGCTTTACCTCCAGACTTTTGGCCGATGTTACGGCCTTGAGAACGTTTGCCTCCGCTACTTCAACGTGTTCGGCCCGCGACAGGATCCCGGCTCGCCCTATTCCGGCGTGCTCGCGAAGTTCTGCACCGCCTTTCTCGAGGAAACGCAGCCGATGATTTTTGGCGATGGCGAGCAAACGCGCGACTTCACCTATGTCGAAAATGCCGTGCAGGCTAATCTGCTCGCATGCGAAGCGCCCAACGTTACCGGCAAGGTTTTCAACGTCGGCGTCGGCGGCCGGGTGTCATTGAATCAGGTCATCGAGCTTCTCGGCAAAATTTCGGGCACGCGCCTGGAAGTCAAGTACGATCCGCCGCGCGACGGCGATATTCGCGATTCGCAGGCCGACATCACGCAAGCTCGCGAACTGCTCGGCTACGATCCTCGGGTCGACTTTGAAGAAGGGCTCCGCCGCACCTTCGAGTGGTATCGCGCCACCCAAGCTAAAGCACACGCACAAGCGCAAGCACCCGCGCCCGCACCCGCACCTGTAAAATAACCCGTTTGCAAACGCGCTTTGCTTCCCGGGCTCAACGGAACTGGGCCGTTGGGGAGCTACCCGTCCGATTCCTCGTCGTCGTCGCCGTCGTGATGCTCCTGGGTGGCAGACGGCACGATGTGGGGTATGCCTGCGTCATTCATCTTTTTGTTCAGCGCCGGAAGGTCTTCCTCGATGAGTTTTTTCACTTGCGCCGTGGCATCGGTCACCAAAGTTGCCAGCTCCGCCAGTTTTTCCTTCTGCTGGCCGCCCGGCGCTGCTGCAAAGCCATCCAGGTCTTCCAGCAGGTCTTGCGTTTGATCCGGCAGCGGATCGGGCTTCCACTGGAACGGCGGCCCTGCGTTACCGAGTCCCTGCCGCTCCCGGGCGAATTTTTCTGCGACCGCGTCGACCTTTTTCTGCAGCTCGTCCGCGGCCTTTTGTATGTCGTCGGGCACCTTCGGGGCGTCCGGCTTGCTCGCGTCCGCTTTCCATTTCGTGCGCGCGGCGGTCAACGCATCTTTCAGTCCTTGGATCGTCTTCCGGCCCTTGGCCGCCGACTTCGCCAGCGCGTAAAGCTGATCGATCGCGACGCGCCGCGCTGCCCGGTCTTCCGCTGAAATTTGAATGCGCGCGTCGTCCTCGACGAGGACCTTTTGGGTCGCTTCCTTCGCGCCCGCTTTGATCGTGACGGTATATTCGCCCGGGTCAACCAGCGGCCCACGAGGCCCGGTGCCGTATCCTGCCGCTATGGCCTCTTTCTGCTCCTCGGTGGGCTCCGCGGTCGGGTCGTAGCGCAAGTCCCAAGCGGTGCGGTTCACGCCCGCCGCTGCGGGACCTTCGAACTCGCGCAACACCTTGCCGTCCTTGCCCGCCACGCTGATCTTGACGCTGCCTTCTTTCTTTGGCTCAACGGCGGGCTTCTCGCTCTCATCGGCCGCCGTCTTTTCTTTGTCGGTCTTTTCTGCTTTCGGCGCTTCGGGGGGAACCGCGTCTTTCAGGTAATAGTTCAGGATTGCGCCGTAGGGTGGATTCTTGGCGGTGAACATCTGCTGTCCCGCACTCCAGCGGCGGTGGCGTAGATGCCACGTAGTGGCCGCACGCGGCGCGAAAAACGTTAGGTCGCCGCCAAGAACATTGGCATCCATCTTTTCGATGGGCGTCAGATCGTCAAAAACCCAGATCGAGCGGCCATGCGTTGCTAGCACGAGATCGTTCTCTCTCGCTTGTATCGCGATGTCGTCAACGGGCACGGTTGGGAAATTATTCTTCAAGGCCGTCCAATTCGCACCGCGGTCCCAGGAAATCCATAGGCCGAACTCGGTCCCCACAAACAGGAGGTTTTGATTCCGCGGATGCTCGCGGATCACGTGCACGCTGCCGGCGGAATCTGGAATTCCGTTGCGGATCGCCTTCCAATTCTCGCCGTAATCCGTCGTAACGAAGACGTAGATGCCATAGTCATCGCTGCGGTGTCCGTCGAACGTCGCGTAGGCCGTTCCCTCGCCGTACTTGGACGCCACGACGCGGGTGACGTAGGTTCCTTTGGGGAGGCCGGGCACTCGGGGCGCCACGTTTTTCCAGGTTTTTCCGGCGTCGCGTGTAACCTGCAAATTTCCGTCGTCGGTTCCCGCCCACAACACATTTGAGGTCAGCGGCGATTCGCTCAGCGTTGTGATTGTCGGATATTCTTCCACGCCGTCGTGCCGCGACAGCGTCTTTTTGTCCGGCGTCTTGCCGAAAATTTGCAGCTTGTTCCGGTCCACGCTGGTCGTCAGCTCGCCGCCCAGCCGCGTCCAGGTATCGCCGCGATCGGTGGACTTGAACAAATAATTTCCGCCGTAATAAATCGTAGTGTGTTCGTGGGCGGAAACCGCTACCGGCGAATTCCACTGGAAGCGATAGTGCGGCTCGCCTACTTTCGCTTCCGGCTTGATGGAGCGTTCCTGCGCGGTGCGCAGGTCCCGCCGGGCCACAAACCCATCCTGCGATTCGGTATACACGATCCACGGCTCGACGGGATCGACCTGCGCATAGAAACCGTCGCCGCCGTGAATGGAGTGAACCCTTGAAGTGGCACACAAAATTGGGCACAGTTTCCGGGAAAGGAAGCACACGTGGAGAGAAAGAGATACTCCCGGAAATTTCAGCGAATGGCTGTCGCACGGATGGAGACTTG
>Ga0187819_10000203_pt1 | contig 28463 bp, 18 predicted proteins | sample NC_wetland_sal_i_15_FD_132411 | JGI IMG/M metagenome (GOLD analysis project Ga0187819, IMG submission 132411) | Wetland sediment microbial communities from Neuse River Estuary, North Carolina, USA - SO4_4 | ecosystem: Environmental > Aquatic > Freshwater > Wetlands > Sediment | place: USA... | reverse complement strand
GGCCGCTGCCGCTGGGCGGCCTCGTGCCGGGCGGCGTCGAAGGCCAGCGCGGCGGCGCGGAAGTCCCCGGCCGCCCAGGCCCGCTCGGCTTCGACCAGCCGCAGCAGGTGCAGGAAGTTGCCGGGCGCGTCCGCGGCGCGGGCGGCCAGCCACCGGGTCAGCTCGTCCAATTCGGACAGCAGGCCGCCGCGCGTTTCCGCGTCCGCGTCGCGGGCCTGCCCGGTCAGGGCCAGCGCGCGCAGCAGGCGGGCGACGCCGGTCTCGTAGAGGGCTGGGAACAGCGGAACCAGTGGCATGAAGGCCGCGGTGTGCCGCTCCAGGCCGGCCGGATCGCCGAAGATGGCGGCAGCGCTCGCATGACTGAGATGAGCATGAAACTGTGCCATCGGGTTGCCGGCGTACTTGTCGGCTGAAACCGCCTCACCGGACGCGGCCGTGCTGTCGCCAAGCAGGACGCCAGCCAGCCACCGGTAGGTGTCGAGCACCTGATCGGACTGCTCGTTTCCGGTACGGCGCACAAAAGCCACCGCCGCTTCGGCCTCGGTGAGGTAGCGGTCCAGTGACGGCGCGCAGTCCAGGCCGCCTGGCACCGACGCAAAGTAGGCGTAGCCGGCGTTGGCCGGGTCGCCCCCCGCGATATATCCCTCCCTTGCCAGCTGACCTTGATGGACACTGTTTTCGATCGGCTCGGCCCAGCAACTGAGGACAGCGAACATCCCGCGCGCCTGGGAGGTGCCGGGCTCGTAGCCGCGGGCTTCGCCCAGCGCCAGGATCCGCCGCGCCGCCCGGTACCCGGCGGCGTAATCGCCGCGCAGCACCACAGCACCGAAGGCAGTGTGGGCCAAGGGGACGACCAAGGCAGGGGCTAGGCCGTGCTCAAGGCAGATCCGCAGCCCTTCCAGGCCCAGCCAGGCGACCGTGGCCGGGTCGCCGAGGTAGAACGCCGCCGTCAGGGTTGCGCTTATCAGGCCGGACGCGGCGAGCAGCACAGGGTCGGTGAGGTCGGGCCGGGCCAGGTCGCCGGCGGCTTCGGTGTGGTCCAGCCACCGGTACCAAGAGCCGAACTGGTGGTCAACCTCGGCGGCGAGCCGGTCCGCGGCCGGGATGGTGATGCCGAGTTCACGCAGCGACTCCAGGCCGAGCCCGACCGCCTCCGCGAAACGGGTCCGGTGGGTCACGCTGTGCACCTGGACCGCCGTCGCGTCCGCGCGGTCCAGCACGGCCGGGCACAGCCGTTCGATCGTGCGGTACTCCTCGTCCGCCTCTTCCAGCCGCCCCAGGCCGTACAGCGCGGCGTGGCGGCCAGTGTGCATCTCGGCGAGCGTGGCGGTCTCGCCCGGCTCGACCACCGCAAGCGCGGCGGTCAGCAGCGCGTTCACCAGCGCGTAGTCCCCGATCAGCGTGGCCTGGTCGGCGGCGCGCCGCAGCAGCCCCACCACCTGGCGCCGCTCGGCGGCATCAGCGACCGCGCCGACGGCTGGCAGGTACTGCTCCGCCGCGACCGCGAACAACTCCGGCACCCCGGCCAGCCGCCGCGCCATGGCCAGTTGCACGGTGCGCCGCCGCTCGGGGTCCAGCCTGCCCAGGATCGCCTCGCGGATCCGGTCGTGCCGGAACCGCACCGCCGGATGTGCCCCGGGCTCGGCCACCAGCAGGCCCTCCTCGAGGGCGGGTGCCAGTGCCTGGTCCACCACGTCGGCCGGCTCGCCGGTGGCGGCCTGCAGCAGGCTCAGCTCGGCGCGGCCGCCCAGGCACGCCATCGCCTCCGCCATCTGCCGGGACTCCTCCGGCAGGGCGGCGGCGCGCGCCGTCAGCAGCTGGGCGACCTCTGACCGGCCCAGGTGCGCGCGCACCGCCGCCTCGTCCCACCGCCACCCGGCGGCCGTCGCGGCCAGCAGGCCGTCGCGGCGCAGCGCGTTGAGCAGCTCGACGGTCTCGTACGGGTTGCCGCGCGTATACGGCTCGATCACCCGGGCCAGGCCCGCCGCCCGGTCCACGTGCAGCATATCGGCGACCATGGTGGCCAGGGCCGGCTCCGGCAGGCTGACCAGCCGCAGCCGCTGCACCGCGGCCTGATCGAGCCACCGGGCCAGCGGCGCCGTCAGCGGATGCGCCGCGTCCACGTCGCCTTCGCGGTACGCGCCGACCAGCAGCAGGCCCTCGACCCGCTCCTCGCTCAGCACCAGGTCGACGAAACCGAGCGGGGTACCCCCCGCCCACTGCAGGTCATCCAGGAACAGCACGACCGGCCGTTTCCGCGAGGCGACCGCCCGCAGCGCCGCCGCGCCCGCCCGCTGCAGCCGCGCCTGCGCGGTCAGCGGATCCCCCGGATCCGGCGGCACCCCCAGCAGCGTTGCGAACTCCGGCAGCACCGCGGTCAGCAGGCCCGCGTTCGGCCCCACCGCCGCCACGATCTGGTCGCGTAGCTGCGCCAGCTCATCCTCCGGCTCAGCGAGCAGCAGCCGGCCCAGCGCGCGGAACGCCTGATGGGCCGCGTCGAACTCCAGGTCCCGGCGGTGGGCGTCGAACTTGCCGGCCACGAACCAGCCACCACCGCCGGTCACCACCGGCCGCAGCTGGTCGATCAGCGCCGTCTTGCCCACTCCTGCCGCGCCGGCCACCAGCACCCCGCGACACTGGCCCGCCACCGCGCCGGCGAACGCGGCTTCCAGCGCCGCCATTTCGTCATCGCGTCCGGCCAGCCGCGACGGCGGCAGAAGCCGCACCGGGAAATCATTCTCGCCGGCCCGGAACACCGCTGCTGCCGGGCGTGCCTGCGCGTAGCGCAACCGTTCCAGGTCATAGATCAGGCCGTCCGCGGTCTGGTACCGGTTCTCCGGTTCCTTCTCCAGCAGGTGCATGATGATCTCGGACAACGGTGCCGGCAGGGCCTGGTTCGCCTTGGCCGGCGGTACGGGGACCCGGGCCAGGTGATCGTGGATGAGCCGCAGCGGATCCCCGGCGCCGAACGGGGGCTCGCCCGCGGCCAGCTCGTACAGCACCGCGCCCAGCGCGTACAGGTCGGCCCGCTGATCCACCGGCCGGCCGGTCCGCCCGGTCGCCTCCGGCGCCAGGTACGCCAGCGTCCCGGTGATCTCGGCATGGTGCGTGAACTGGGGGCGGATCTCGGCGAATGACGAAGCCAGGGCGAAGTCCACCAGGCACGGAATACCGTCATCGGCAACCACGATGTTCGCCGGGGTGATGTCACGGTGGATCACCCCCCGCCGGTGCATCCCCGCCACCGCCCGGGCCAGCCTCAGCCCGAGACCGGCCAGCTTACCGGCCGGCAACGGCTTGGTCATGCCCGCCAGGCTCGCCCCGCCGGCGTCCTCCAGCACGACCGACCCCGGGTGCCGCGGCGCCTCCGCCAGCTGCGCCACCCCCGCGACGCCGAGCAGGCGTTCCAGCATCGCGACCTCATGCCGCAGCCGGCGTTCCGCGTCCGGTCCCAGCGGCTCCTTGCGGATGACCGTGCGCCCGGGAAGGAACAGCCTGGTGATGCGAGTGCGCTCGCTGAAGTGCACCACTTCGGCCCGGAGGAACGGATCCGGGCCCGGCCGCACTCCGCTTGCTTCCATCGGGCACCTCCACCCACGAGGCCAGGCCTCCCCCTCTCTGCCTACACCCAGGCTGAGGACATGCACCACCGCCGTTCGGCGTAGATTCTTTATTTTTCCGAACGGGCCGCGAGTGCGAGTACCTCGACCTAGCCCTCCCTCACCCGGGTGTCGAACGCGGTCAGCTGGCAGTGGCCCGAACTGGCGGATCTGTGCTCCGTGACTACCCCGCGCTCAGTCTGACAAGGGCACACCGAGTCGATTTGCCGAATGTTGTCCGGGCCGCCCGCCCGGTGGGGTGCTCGTAGTGGGATTGACATGGTCTAGCGGACCGGCGAGCAGGTCAGCGCGGCCCCCACCTGCGGGCGGCCGATTCCAAGGCAAGCCTGCAGACCCCATCGCGACAGTGCCGCCAGCGCGTATCGCATGAATCATGCGATGCCACGTCACCTTTTCTCGGATAAGGCTTGGCCCAGACGTTTGCAGCGAGGAGCCAGGCATGACGGTGCAGGCAGCGGCGCCACCGGCGCCCGCCTCCGGCGTAGCGCCGGAAGGAGGACGGGCATGACCACGGTCATGTGGCCGACACGCGCACCGAGAGGCTTCGGCGAGGGATTGCTCACCGACTCGTACGGGCGGGTTGCTACGGACCTGCGGGTGTCCCTGACCGACCGGTGCAACCTGCGCTGCTCATACTGCATGCCCCCGCAGGGGCTGGACTGGCTGCCCAATCCGGCTCTGCTCACCGATGACGAGATCGTACGGCTGGTCAGGATCGGCGTGGAGCGGCTCGGCATCAGCGAAGTCCGGTACACCGGCGGGGAGCCGTTGCTGCGCCGGGGCCTCCCAGGCATCGTGGCCCGGACCGCAGCCCTCCGGCCACACCCGGAAATCTCGCTCACCACGAACGGGATTGGCCTGGCCCGCTTGGCCGGTCCGCTACACCAGGCGGGCCTGGACCGGATCAACGTGTCGCTGGACACCCTGCGAGCAGACACCTTCCGGTCCCTGGCCAAGCGAGACCGGCTCGGCGATGTGCTCGATGGCCTCGACGCAGCTGCCGCCGCCGGGCTCGCCCCGGTGAAGGTGAACGCGGTACTGATGCGCGGGGTCAACGAGGACGAGGCGGTGCCGCTGCTGCGGTATTGCCTGGACCACGGCTACCAGCTGCGGTTCATAGAGCAGATGCCGCTGGATGCCCAGCAATCCTGGCGGCGCGAGACCATGGTCACGACCGACGAGATTCTGGCTGCCCTGGGCGCGGAATTCTCGCTGACACCCAGCGACCCGGCCGCGCGCGGGGCGGCTCCGGCAGAGACCTTCCTGGTCGACGGGGGCCCGGCCCACGTGGGCGTGATCGGCCCGGTCACCCGACCCTTCTGCGGGAACTGTGACCGGGTACGGCTGACCGCTGACGGCCAGGTACGGAACTGCCTATTCGCCCGGGAAGAAAGCAACCTGCGCGACGCCATGCGCGCCGGCGCCAGCGACACCGCGCTGGCGGACCACTGGCGGCGGGCGGTAGCGGTCAAGCTCCCGGGACACGGCATCAACGACCCCGGTTTTCTGCGGCCCGCCCGGCCGATGTCGGCCATCGGAGGCTGACCCAGGGCTGGCTGTACTAACGACGGAGGAGGCATACCAATGAGCAGGCTGCAACGGTGGATAGCGGCCGCCTGCGCCGAACTGGGTGTCGACCCGGCCGCCGTCGACGAGCGGACGGTGCTCGATCTGGCCCGGTGCGTGGCACATGATGTAGACCGGCCGGCCGCACCCGTGACCGCCTTCGTCCTGGGCATCGCCGTCGGCCGTGGCGCGACCGCGGCCGACGCGGCCGGCCGGCTTACTGGCCTCGCCAGGTCCTGGGCACAAGAGCACCCGCCCGCCTGACCTCACGCACCGCACCGTGGCCGTGAGCGCCGGAATCGCGTAGCAATTCTGGCGCCTAGGAGCTCATCACCCTGGCGGCGCTCGCCGAATGGCTTGCCGCCGAATCATCCGCGGCCCCAGTCTTTGTCCGCCTTGTGTCATCGTGAACCTTCATTAGCTTTCCGATCCGCGTCCGTCCTTGCGGCCGCGGGTGATCTCGACGACGAGGTGCTTGGTGAGGGGCTGCCCGCTTTGCGTGCTGTAGTCGGCGATGCCGCACAGCACGTTCAGCTCGGGCATGTATCCCGCCGCGCAGCCGCGCGGGATCTCGTAGCGGACCGCGCGGTAGCCGTAGACGGCCCGCGTGCTGCCGTCCTTGCTGAAACTGGTGATGTCGACCAGGTCGAATTCGTCGAGGCCGCGGTCGCCCATGTCGTCGGAGTTCATGAACACGACGGTGCGCAGGCCCTTCAGCCCGCGGTAGCGGTCGTCGTTGGAGTAGATGGTGGTGTTGAACTGGTCGTGCGAGCGGATCGTGGCGAGCATCAGCCGTCCCTCGCCGGGGTCGGTGTCGTCGGGCAGCGGCGCGATCCCGAACTCGGCGCGGCCGGACGGCGTGAGGAAGCCGCGCTCGCGGGCGGGCTGGCTGAGGCGGAAGCCGTGCGGGTGGCGGACGCGCGCGTTGAAATCCTCGAAGCCGTCGAGCACCTGCGCCACCGTGTCGCGGATCCGGTCGTAGTTCTCGACGTACCACTGCCAGGGCGTGTTGCTGCCGGGCAGCGTGGCCCGGGCCATGCCTGCCAGGATGTAGCATTCCGACCGCATGTCCGGCGAGTCGGGCTTCTTCATGCCGTAGGAGATGTGCACCATCGACATCGCGTCCTCGACGCTGACCCCTTGCAGGCCGCCGGCCTGCTGATCCTTATCGGTCCGGGCTAGGCACGGCAGGATCAGTGCCTGCTTGCCGTGCACGACGTGGCTGCGGTTCAGCTTGGTCGCCACGTGCACGGTCAGCCGGCAGTTCCGGAACGCCTCGAACGTGTAGGCCAGGTCCGGGGCGGCCAGCGCCAGGTTGCCGCCGGCGCTGACGAACACCTTCACCCGGCCCTCGTGCATCGCCTGGATCGCGCTCACGACGTCGAGGCCGTGGTCGCGGGGCGGGTCGATGCGGCACACCTCGGCGAGCCGGTCGAGGAACTGGGCGTCCGGGCGGTGGTTGATCCCGAACGTGCGGTTGCCCTGCACGTTGCTGTGGCCGCGTACTGGGCAGGGCCCGGCTCCCTCGCGGCCGATATTGCCGCGCAGCAGCAGCACGTTGACGATCTCCCGGACCGTGTCCACGCCGTGCTCATGCTGGGTGACGCCCAGGCACCAGGCGATGATCACCCTCCCGGACTTCATGTACGAATCGGCCAGCCGCCGGATCGCCGCCTCATCCACCCCAGAGCCTCGCACGAGCTGGTCCCACGGCGTGGCCGCGCATAGCGCGCGGTATTCGTCCAGGCCGTGGGTGAAGCTCTCCAGGAACTCCCCGTCGAGCACGCCCGGATCGGCCGCCGCCGCCTCGAACACGGCCTTGGCCACCCCTCGTAGCAGGGCCATGTCCCCGCCGATCCGGACCTGCACGGTCATCGTGCCGATCTTCGTGGTATGGAAGGTCGCCATGTCGACGAACTCGTGCGGCACGATCGTCCGCCGCGACGCGGCCTCGATCAGCGGGTTGATATGCACCAGCGCGGCGCCCCGCCGGTCGGCCTCCGCCAGCCAGGTCAGCATCCGGGGCGCGTTCGTCGCGGCGTTGTCGCCCATCAGCCAGATCGCGTCCGCCTGCTCCCAGTCATGCAGGTCGACCGTGCCCTTGCCGGTCCCCAGCGCGGCCGTCATGGCCACGCCGCTCGCCTCGTGGCACATGTTCGAGCAGTCGGGCAGGTTGTTGGTGCCGAACTCCCGCGCCCACAGCTGATACAGGAAGGTCGCCTCGTTGCTCAGCCGCCCGGAGGTGTAGAATGCGGCCTCGTTCGGGCTGGCCAGCCCGCGCAGCGTGGTCCCGACCAGCTCGAACGCGTCCTCCCACGTGATCGGCACGTACTTGTCGGTCGCGGCGTCGTAGTACATCGGCTCGGCGAGCCGCCCGGCGTTCTCCAGGTCGTAGTCGGTCCAGGCCGCCAGCTCGCTGACGGTATGGGCGGCGAAGAAGTCCCGGCCGACCGTATTGCGCGCCAGCTCCCAGGTCACGTGCTTGATGCCGTTCTCGCACAGATCCAGGCGCAGCCCGCTGGGGTCATCCGGCCACGCGCACCCTGGGCAGTCGAAGCCCCCGTCCTCGTGGTTCATCACGAACATCGCGCGAACCCCCTCGATCGGCATGTCCCGCTTCTCCAGGACCTGCCCGACGCTTTTCGCCGCGCCCCAGCCGGCGGCCGCATCATCGTAGGGGTGCCGCGAGAATTCGCCGTCCGGTATCGGCCCGCGGCCCAGCGCCGTGGCGCCCGGTACCGAGCCCATCATCCGATCCTGTGCACCACTGGTCTCGTCGTTCGTCAAGGACATCGTCGACTCCTTGCTCTCCGCTCTGGTCTAGCTTCCGTGCTGTAAGGCCAGGCGGTTATTCACCTGCATCGGGCCGCGCCAAGTCTCACACCGCGGCGACTCTTGCGTCACGGCTCTCCCTCGCTCGGGTATTTGGTCTCGCTGTGCTACGCAAAGTCTGGCAGCCGACGTGACAGGCGGGCATCGCATGTTTCTTGCGATTCTGCCTCCGGACACTGCCGCATTCTGAGGTGCCCGCCCTCCGGCCGGAGCCGCGCAGATCACACGATCATGGGGATGCCGGCTCATGAAGCAGGGTGTGAGGCTTGCTGATGCCCCTAGCGCACGAACGTCCATGGAGGCGCTGATGTACCACAGCGAGGCGGTTCGATGACCGGCCGACCGGGAGAGCAGGAAGCAGCCACCGCGGTCCTCGAACGGGGCGAGTGGCGGCCGTTTTCCCGCAGTGAGGTCCGCAGCCGGCGCCCGGTGGCCGAGCATCAGGGGTATGTCCGCGCCATCGTGCGCCCCCGGCGGCCCGTACTGGTGTCCCTCCACGCGGCCGAGGGCCGCGTGCTAGCGGCCGATGTGAGCGCCACCTGCCCGCTGCCGGCCTTCGACAACTCCGCCGTCGACGGATACGCGGTGGCGCGCGCCGACGTGGCGGCCGCGGGTCCGCAGTCCCCGGCCGTGCTCCCGGTGATGGCTGACATACCAGCGGGATGCGGTGGCGGCAGGCTGCTTGACCGCGGGACGGCGCACAGGATCATGACCGGAGCGCCCGTGCCTCCCGGCGCCGATGCCGTGATCCCGGTCGAGTCGACCGACGGCGGGCTGCGGAACGTGTCCGTGACCGCGGCTGTAGCACCGGGCGCGAACATCCGGCGCAGCGGCGAAGACATCCAGCCGGGCGCCAGCGCCCTGGAAGCTGGGACGGTCCTCGGACCGGCCCAGCTCGCCCTGCTGAGCGCGCTAGGGCAAGAGCACGTGCTGATCCGGCCCGCGCTGCGCGTCCTGCTGATCTCCACGGGCTCCGAGCTGACCGCGCAGGGCACCGTGCCCGGCGCCGGGCAGGTCCGGGACGCCAACAGCATCATGCTGGCGGCCGCGGTCCGGGCCTGCGGCGCGGTCGTCCAGCAGTCGCACATGGTAACGGATGACGCGGCGGAGCTTCTCCGGGTGATAGTGCGAGCAGCCCCCGACATCGACGTGATCGTGACCTCAGGCGGGATCAGCGCGGGCGCCTACGAGGTCGTCAAGCAGGCGCTCGGCCCCCACGAGGTCGAGTTCACGCAAGTAGCCATGCAGCCAGGCCGCCCGCAGGGGGCAGGCTTGTTCTGCGGCATCCCCGTCGTCGCGCTGCCGGGCAACCCGGTGAGCGCCCTCATCTCGTTCGAGGTCTTCCTCCGCCCGGCGCTGCGCGCCGCCATGGGATTCGACCCACCGGAACGCCAGCCCGCGGTAAGGAAGCTAGCGAGCGCCGTCGATTCCCGCCGGGCCGTGCACCAGTTCCGGCTCGGCGTGGCCGGCCCGGACGGCACGTTCGCCCTGCTGCCCGGCCACCGGACGCATTTCCTCAGCGCGGCCGCCCGGTCATCTTGGCTGCTTGAGATAGCACCGGATGTCACGCATCTGCCCGCCGGGGCAAGCTGCGCCGTCAAGGCCCTGGACTGACAGGAGAGGATGGCATGTCCGGGCGCACGGCAAGACGACGAGTACTACGAGTGACGTTCCCATCGGACGGCCAGCGAGGCGGCACGACAGCACGCGCCGACCTGCTCGCCGCCGAGGAACCACTCGGCATCAGGGTGGACGGCGCCGCGCTGACCATGACGATGCGCACACCCGGCGACGACATAGAGCTCGCAGCCGGGTTCCTGGTCAGCGAGGCGGTGGTCCGCTCTCCCGATGACATCGCCCAGATCAAGATCTGCGACGGCACGTCATGCGGCCACGGTGACCACGACGGGCTAGGCAACGTCGCAGACGTCTCGCTTGCTCCTGGCGTCACGGTGACGGCGGGAGCCCGGCGCAACTTCATGACCACCAGCGCCTGCGGCGTCTGCGGCAAGGCCAGCATCGAGGACATCTGCCTGCATCCGCACGCTCCGCTGGTCGTCGACGACATCCAGTTCCCTGCGGACGTCCTGGCCTCGCTGCCCGGCCGACTGCGTCACGCGCAGCGGGTGTTCGCCCGTACCGGCGGGCTGCACGCGGCCGGGCTATTCAGCAGTCACGGCGAGCTGATGGTGGCCCGCGAGGACGTGGGCAGGCACAACGCCGTGGACAAGATCGTGGGATGGGCGCTGCTGAACAACATGCTGCCGCTGGTCGGCTGCGCACTGCTGGTCAGCGGGCGAGCGTCGTTTGAACTGGTGCAAAAGGCCCTGCTGGCCGGCATCCCGCTGCTCGCCGCGGTCTCGGCCCCGTCCTCGCTGGCCGCCGACCTGGCCGATGAGGCAGGGCTCACCCTGGTGGGATTCCTACGCGACCAGTCTATGAACGTCTACACTGCACCGCACCGAGTGCCGACCTGACGACCAAGATCTTTCGGCCGAACGGCGTCGTCGGCCACAGTGCTCCTGGATTCCAGGTAGCCGGTAAGCGCAGTTAGTGCCAGCGGCAAGGACATGAGCGGCCGGGTGCGGGACCGTAGGTATTACGCCCACCCATCCTCCGCCCTCAGGGGGAGCTCATGGACCATACCGACGAGTACAGAACCGCTGAAAACGCGGCCACTGCTTCCGCCAGGGGAGTCATATCCCGGCGCGCGCTGATCACCAGGCTTGCGACGGCACAGCGCGTCACGCAGATATCGGCGCCGGCCGGGAGCGGGAAGACAGTCCTGCTGCAGTCCTGGATCACCGAGACAGACCTGGTAGACAGCGTCGCCTGGGTCCCGGTGGAGGGCAATGAGCGCGATCCACAGTGCTTCTGGATCTCCGTGGTGGACGCAATACGAGGCACGACCGCCGGGTCGAAGCTGATGCGACCGCCGACCGGTGCGCCGGACGTGGACGGACGGGTGGCCGTGGAGCGACTGCTCGAGGACCTCGACCCGCTGGAGGAGCGACTGTGGCTAGTGATCGACGATGCGCACGAGCTGAGCTCAGGCGAGACGCGGCGCCAGCTGGAGCTGCTGATCATGCGCGCGCCGCCGGAGCTCCGGTTCGTCGTAGCCACCCGGCATGACCTGCGGCTTGGGCTGCACCGGCTGCGGCTGGAAGGCGAGCTGACCGAGATCCGAGCGCCCGACCTGCGGTTCACTCCAGAGGAGGCGCGGGCGCTGCTGGAGGCGGCCGGGGTGGCCTTGTCCGGGCCTGTCCTGGCGCGGTTGCACGAGAAGACCGAGGGCTGGGCGGCCGGACTGCGGCTGGCCGCGCTGTCGCTTGCCGGGCACGCGGACCCGGAGCGATTCGCCGATCAGTTCTGCGGCAGCGAGCGGACAGTGGCCGAGTACCTGCTCGCCGAGGTGTTGGACCGGCAGAGCGAGGAGGTACGGACGCTGCTGCTGCGCACGTCGCTGCTGGAACGGGTCAATGGCGACCTAGCCGACCTGCTGACCGGAGACCACGGCGGCGAGCGGATCTTGCAAGAGCTGGAGCAGGCTGGCGCGTTCGTGGTCTCGCTGGACGCGGCGCGGTCCTGGTTCGGGTACTACCGCCTGTTCGCCGACCTGCTCCAGCTCGAGCTGCGGCGCACCGCGCCGGGCGAGGTTGCCGCGCTGCACGACGCCGCTGCATGGTGGCATGCCGAGCACGGATACCCGATCGAGGCGATTCGGCATGCCCAGGCGGCTAGGAACTGGGCCCTGGCCGTCCGCCTACTATTCGACCACTGGCTGGACCTCGTCCTGGCCGGGCACGGCGCCACGACGCATCAGCTGCTGGCCAGATTCCCCGCCAGCGTTGTTGCGGCCGATACGGAGCTCACCGCGCTACTGGCGGCCGACAAACTTGCCCGAGGTTCGCTGGCGGAGGCCGGACAACACCTGGCCCGGGCCAGGCAGGGGCTCGCATCGCTGCCCGAAGACCGCCATGGGCGCCTCCAAGTCGCGCTCGCCGCCATAGGACTCTGGCTCGCCCGCGAGCGCGGCGACCTCCCGGCAGTCCACGGGGAAGCGCGTCGCCTGCTTGCGTGCGCCGAGGACCCGGACACAGCACGGCTTGGGCTCAGCGAGGACCTGCGTGCGGTAGCGCTCATCAGCCTCGGCATCGGCGAACTGTGGGCCTCCCGGCTGGAAGACGCCGAGCGTCACCTGGCGCAAGGTATCGCCGCGGCTCAGCAGGCCGGGCGGCCTTACCTCGAGATCGAAGGCCTGGCGCATTCGGCGATGATCGAGCGACTGCGGTCGCTCGGGCTGGCCCTGGAGCGGAGCACACAGGCGATCGAGCTGGCCCGGCAGCACGGCTGGCATGAGAAGCCGGTTACCGCGTTCGCGTATGCAACGCTCGGTGTCACCCTGCTCGTCCAGGGCCGACTGGAGGAGGCAGAGCCGTGGCTGGACCACGCCGAACGGGCCGCCTGGGCCGGGGTACATCCGGCGATGGCGATGATGCTGCACGCCGCTCGCGGAACGTTTGAGCTCGCGCGCGGCCATGGCGCCGACGCGCTGGCTGCATTCCGGGGCGCCAAGCGGCTGGTCGACCTGGTCGTGCCCCAGCACGCGCTGACGACGTCGATAACAGCGGGCACGCTGCACGCCCTCGTGCGGCTGGGACAAACCACGCAGGCGGACGCCATCCTCACTGAGCGGGACGGGCAGCAGTGTGAAACCGGGGAGATGCGCATCCTCCTCGCGACGCTGCGGCTCGCCCAAGGCGACCCCCAGGCCGCGGCGGACGCACTCGCGGACGTCCTCGACGGCTCCATCCACGTGCCGCTCGCCTGCGGCGGGGTGGCTGAGGCTTTTCTGCTGGAGGCAATAGCCCGTGACGCACTCGGAGACGCAACCGCCGCGGGCCGGGCCCTCGAGCACGTGCTGGATCTCGCGGAGCAGGACGGCGGGCTCCTGCTCTTCCTCATCCACCCGGCGCGGGCGCTGCTGGAGCGGCATCGCAAGAGCCGCACCGCGCATCCGGTGTTGATCGGCCGGATCCTCAACCTGCTCGCCCAGGGAAAACCAGCGGAGCCAGCGGGCCAGGGAGCGTTGCGGAGGCCGGAGGAGAACGGGGCGACGGGAAGGGCCGCCATACGCGGAGGAAGCCTGGCGAGGATGATTCCCGCTGACGACAACACGGCGCCCGGCCGGGATAAGACGCTGCCTCTCACCGCAGCGATAGAGCCGCTCACCGAGAGCGAGATCCGCATCCTGCGCTACCTGCAGACCCACCTCACAGCGCACGAGATCGCCCGCCAGCTCGACCTGTCGGTGCACACTGTCAGCACCCACACGCGCCACCTGTACGCCAAGCTGGGCGTCCACCGCCGCCACGAGGCCGTGGACCACGCGCGCGCCCTCGGTCTGCTCGTACCCTATTCGCGTACCGCTTGACGTGCGGGTGTGCGTGATCACCGTGAACCCTCGTTGTAGCAGGGATCATGTCCGGGCCGTGCCGCTGATGACGATCGTCAACGACATCCGCTGGCTGGCCTCGGGTCCCCGGGACCAGATCGACGCCTACGTCAACCGGTCACTGATGCTGGTCACCGCACTATCCCGGTCATCGGCTGTGACAAGACCTCGGCCATCGCCCACAAGGCCAACGACGAGGGCACCCCGCTGCGCAAGGCCGCCCTGGCCTGCGGATACGTCAGCGCTGCGGAGTTCGACTGGATCGTGAATCCCGCCGCTATGGCAGGCCGATGAATCAGGCCGCCCAGCAGAGCGCGGAGACAGGCCCGTCTCCGGGCTCTGGGTCCGCTCGGGCGAGCCGTCAGAGCTGAAGGGCGCCTACCTAGGCAGCCCGGCGGAAGAGGCGCGGCGGATCAGGCGGACCTGGGCGTTCGGGTGTCCCCGCCAGGTAGCTGCACCGGCGGCCGCCGCGGTCTTGGCCTGCTCCCACCTGAGTCTGGCTAGCAGGCCGGGCGGTGGCTCCAGCTCCTTGATCCAGGCCCGGGTGGCGGCGACCACGTGCCTTCCGGCGATGGCCACGCCCGCCATGGCCGCCACGGCGCCGATCCCGGTCAGGATCCCGCCGACCACGAGCGGGCCGGATCTCACCCGGGGCCAGCCCAGCAGATCCGTTGGGTTCCGGGCAGGCTCCGGCGTGCCCTCGTGATGTGCCATCCTGACCTCCTTGACGTCGATGCGTGGTGGGATTGACATGCGCTGGCGGACCGGCGAGCAGGTCAGCGGGGCCTCCGTCTGCGGGCGATCGCAGCCGGGGTTGCTCACTGCTCACCGCCGCCGAGCATGCGGCGGCCCTGCAGGCTGTACAGCAGGGCGAAGGAGGGGACGACCAGGATGACCGCGGCGATCGCCACGACAACCAGTCCCACGAATGTGGTCTGCGTGGCGCCGGCAGTGGTCAGCGTCACTCCGGTGCCAGGCAGCAGCACCGGGTACTGGGCCACACCCCAACCCCAGATGACCGCGGCGACGCCGAGCGCGGCGATGACCCGGATGCCCTTCGTCCGGCCGGCGGTGAGCAGGGCCAGGACCGCCAGGCCGCAGACCCCGGCCAGCACCACCAGCGGAAGCGCCCGGCCGGTGAGGCGGTTGAAGAACGCGGGATCCGAGTTCTGCACTTCGAACAGGGCCGCCAGCGACAGGGCCCCGGCCGCGACGGCGGCGCCCTGGGCGCGGCGGGTGAAGTAGGCGCGCATAGGCCGGTCGCCGCGCCGTCCGGCCTCGACGATCAGGTAGACCGCGGCGAGGTAGCCGCAGGCGGCGACGAACACGAACCCGCTTAGCAGCGCGGTCGGGCTGGTCCAGGCAGCCAGGCTCGCGCGGCTGGCGTTGGCGGGGACGGCCCCGGTGGCGATGGCGCCGACCACCGTGCCCATGAAGAACGGGGTCAGCAGCGACGAGAACGCGAACGCCGCGCCGGCCGCGCGCTGCCACGGCAGCTTGGTGATCTCCTTGCGGAAGGCGAACCCGGCCCCGCGCAGCACGATCCCGCCGGCCGCTAGCCAGATCGGCAGCGCGAGCGCGGTCATCACCGAGGCGAACGCGTGCGGGAACGCGGTCCAGAAGATGACCAGGTCGAAGACCAGCCAGACGTGGTTGGCTTCCCAGATGGGGGTGATCGACTCGTCGATCAGGTAGCGCGGCGCCCGGCCGCGGGCGGTGGTGCCGGCCAGCAGGTCCCACAGGCCACCGCCGAAGTCGGCCCCGCCCAGGACGGCGTACAAGGTAATCCCGGCCAGCAGGATTGCTCCAACGGCGTCGGCCATTATGACTCCATTTGACTTGCGGGCCGGTCCACGAGAACGGCCGGCGGCCCGTAGGGGACGGGAGCTTCGTCACGGTCGTCGCGGCGCCAGCGGCGGGACAACATAAGCAAGATCGCGATCGTGGCCGCGCCGATCACCCCGTACACCACCACGACGATGCTCAGGCTGGTGAGGACGCCGCCATTGGTGGTAGCTGCCTGGGCGGTGGTCTGCAGCCCGTATACCACCCATGGCTGCCGGCCGACCTCGGTGACCACCCAGCCGCACTCCATGGCCACGACCGCGGCCAGCCCGCTCACTGCCCCCAGCGCCCAGAACAGCAGCGGCCGGGGCCACCGGCGCCGGCGCCACCACGTCCAGGCGGCCCACAGCCCGGCCAGCAGCAGCAGGAACCCGAGGCCGACCATGACGTCGAAGGTCAGGTGGATCAGCCACACCACCGGTGGCCGGTCGGCCGACGTCACGCTGTCCCAGCCGATGACCTTGGTACCGGGCCCGAACCCGACCAGCAGCGAGTCCATGTAAGGGATCTTGATCCCGGCATAGATGTGCCCGTTGACGTAGACCCCGCCCAGCCACTCCGGGACCTGCCGGGAGGTCTGCGCCACGTACTCCATGGCCGCGAACTTGACCGGCTGGTCGTGCGCGATCGCGCGCGCTGCGGTGTCGCCGACGAAGATCTGAAACGGGGTCAGTATCGCGGCCGGGACGAACCCCAGGGCGAACCCGGTGTAGTGGTAACGGTCGCGGAGGCCGCGCAGGATACCGACCGCGTACACCGAGGCCACGCCGAAGCCCGCGACCATGTAGGCGGCCAGGATCATGTGCGGCATCTCGTAGATGGCCGAGCGGCTGAAGAACACCTGCCATATGTCGACCGAGGTGATCCGGCCGTCGACCTTAGTGAATCCGCCCGGGGTGTTCATCCACGAGTTGACCGCGATGACCGCCATCGCCCCGAGGATCCCGCTGACCGCGATCGGTACCCCGGACCACCAGTGCGCCCACCCTGATAGCCGCCGCCAGCCCCACAGGTAGATCCCGGCGAAGATCGCCTCCAGGAAAAAGAAGATGCCCTCCACGCCGAATGGCAGTCCCAGCACCGCCCCGTACTGGCGCATCAGCCCCGGCCACAGCAGGCCCATCTCAAACGACAGCACCGTGCCAGTGACCGCGCCGACCGCGACCAGCACGCCCATGACCTGCGACCAGCGCCGCGCCAGCCGCATCGCGGTCTCGTTTCCCAGCCGGAGCCCGATGAACTCGGCCAATAGCACGATCGACGGCAGGGCGATGCCGAAACAGGCCAGGATGATATGAAAGCCCAGCGTGGCCGCCATCTGCGCCCGCGCAGGGACGACCTGCGCGCCCCCCTGCGCGGCCGCGAGCAGCACCGTTCCGCTAGCGTGCATCGGACTCACCTGGCGTAGCCGAGAGCGTGATCGACATAGTTTCACCTTCCGGGGATCAGCGCCGCTTCCGTTCCTGTGTGCCTTTCAAGCCAGGATCTCGGCGGCTCGGTTGCCTGTCATTGCGGCGAGCACCCGTGTCGGTTTCCTGCTAGCGGTACCCCCGGCTGTTGCAGCTAGCAGGGAACACGGATGGGGGCTGACCGCGACGACGGAAGCCGGGCCGGCCTGTTCACTCGTAGGCGTCAGCTCATGACGCGCCATCTCTCAGCAGACGGAAGGAGACCGCGATGATCCGTTGTGTCCGCATGTGGACAGGCGAGGATGGTGACTCGCTGTTCGAGGAAGGCTGGATCGATCTCTCCAGCGGGATACGTGGCGACTCCGTGGGCGAGCCCGTGCCCGTCGTCGAGCTGTCCTTCCAGGAAACGCAGTCGGGCGGATCGTACGAGTGGCACCAGGACCCGGCCCCGCGGTTCGTCATTACCCTGTCCGGCACGCTCGAGTTCCAGACGAAGTCCGGTGCGACGTTCACCATCCGTCCCGGCGACGTCCTGCTCGCGCAGGACAACAGTGGCACGGGTCACAAATGGAAGCTAATCGGCGACGATCCGTGGCGCCGTGCCTACGTCGTCTATGAAAACGGAGCCGACCTTCACTTCAAGCCAGCGAACACGGAGGAGCAAGGATGAGCGCCGCGGCATCGGAGAGCCCAGACGTCGTGCTGATCGGCGCGGGCATCATGAGCGCCACACTGGGCACCGTTCTCAAGGAGCTGGAGCCGACGCTCGAGGTCGTGATGTTCGAAACGCTTCAAGACTGCGCACAGGAAAGTTCGCAGGCGTGGAACAACGCGGGCACGGGCCACGCAGCCAACTGCGAACTCAACTACACGCCGCAGCGTTCCGACGGCAGCATCGACATTTCCAGGGCCCTTCAGGTCAACACCGAGTTCGACGTGTCGCGCCAGCTCTGGTCGCACCTCGTCACCAACGGTGCCATTCCGGATCCGCGCGCCTTCATTGAGTCCTGCCCGCACATGAGCTTCGTCTGGGGCGACGAGAATGTCGCCGTCCTGCGCGCTCGGTACAAGGCGATGTCGGTGCACCATTGCTATCACGGCATGGAATACAGCGAAGATCACGGCGAGATCGCCCAATGGGCGCCGCTCGTGATGGAGGGGCGTGACAAGGCGCAGCCCATCGCCGCGACCAGGATGATCACCGGCACGGACATCGACTACGGCGCGCTCACGCATCTGCTGGTCAGCCAGTTGCAGGCGCAGCCGGGCTTTTCGGTCCACTACAAGCACAAGGTCGTCGACCTGGGGCGCCTCAATGACGGCCGCTGGGGCGTCACGGTAGAGGATGTCGACACCCGCGAAAAGCGGACCGTATCGGCCAAGTTCGTGTTCGTCGGCGCCGGCGGCGGCGCGCTTCCACTCCTGGAGAAATCCAAGATCCCCGAAGGGCACGGCTACGCCGGGTTTCCGGTGAGCGGTATCTGGCTGCGCTGCGACGTCGATGAGGTGAGCGCGCGTCATCACGCCAAGGTCTACGGAAAGGCCGCCACGGGCTCGCCGCCGATGTCTGTGCCCCATCTCGACACACGTATCGTCGATGGCAAGCGGTCGCTGCTCTTCGGCCCCTACGCGGGCTTTTCCAGCAAGTTCCTCAAGCACGGTCACTATTCGGACCTGTTCCGCTCGATCGAGCCCGGCAACGTCCTGCCGATGCTGGCGGTAGCGCGCGATGACTGGCGATTGGCCGAATACCTGATCGGCCAGGTCCTGCAGACCGGGTCGCATCAATTCAAGGTCCTCGAGCAGTTCTACCCCCAAGCGCAGCGGCAGGACTGGCGCGAAGCGGTGGCCGGCCAGCGCGTGCAGATCATCAAACCTGATCCGCACCATACCGGCGTGCTCGAATTCGGCACTGAACTGATCGGCAGCGCCGACAACTCGATCGTCGCCCTGCTCGGCGCCTCGCCCGGCGCGTCAACCTCCGCCTTCATTGCGCTCGAGGTGCTGGAGAAGTGCTTCGCGAAAGAACTGGCGGGCGGCTGGCGGGACAGGTTGAAGACGATCATCCCGACCTACGGCATCGACCTAATCCAGGACGCGGCCGCCTGCCGCGACATTCGCGCCCAGACGGCCGCCCTGCTCAAGCTGACGAATGTCTAATACCGCAACGGTGAGGAGCTGAGATGAAGGCCAAAGTTATCGAAGACGCGGACGAGGTCACCTACGTCGTGGTGTGCGACCCGGGCGATGAGGCATTCGACGTGCTGACGCAGTTCGCGCGCGACCAGGACCTGGAAGCCTCGCAGATCACTGCTGTCGGCGCCTTCTCCGGCGCCACGGTCGGCTGGTTCGACCGCGTGACTAAGCAGTATCGCCGCATCCCGGTTGACGAGCAGTGCGAGGTGCTGTCGCTGATCGGTGACGTCGCCGAGGGCCAGGACGGTCCCAGCGTGCACGTACACGTCGTGCTCGGCCTGTCGGACGGGACAACGCGCGGAGGTCACCTCCTCGAGGGACGGGTGTTCCCGACGCTGGAGGTCATCATCCGCGAGGCCCCCGCGGAGTTGCGCAAGGTGCTGAACCCCGATATCGGGATCGCGCTCATCGATCTCGACCGGTCCGAGTCGTGACCTGCCGGTCAGGCCCCTCGTCCCCTGGCGACAGGCAGGCCGATCGGGTGCGATGTCCTGCCGCGTCTTAACCTGCTGATCTTTCGCCAGCGATCTAAAGTCCGGGGAAGGTCGTGGCACTTTGTCCTTCGACAGGGATCTCGATCGAAAGCGAGGTTCCACTCCTCGCCGGGCTAACGATCTCGAGTCGTCCACCCAGCGCTTCGATGCGATCGGCTAGTCCCGCCAATCCTGTCCCCTGACTGGGATCGGCACCCCCAACTCCGTCGTCGCGGATCGCCAGCTTCAAGATCGCATCCTGCTCGACTACGTCGATCTTCACCACCGACGCATGCGCGTGCTTGGCCGCGTTGGTGAGCGCCTCCGAAACCACGTAGTACGCCGCGACCTCGACGTGCTCGGGCAATCGCCGCTTGTAACGCAGTTCGAGTTCGACCGGAAGTGCGGAACGACGCGCCAGCGTCCTGAGCGCCGGTCCCAGGCCCGCCGTGGTAAGGATGGCGGGATGAATCCCGCGCGAGATCTCCCGCAGCTCGGTAAGCACGCAGTCCAGTCCTCGCTTCATCCGTGCCTGGTACGCCCGCAACTCTTCCATTTCTGAGGGCACAGTGGCCTCCGTTGACCGCAGCTCCAGCAGCAATGACACGAGCTGCTGCTGGATCCCGTCGTGAAGATCGCGCTCGATTCGCCGCCGTGTCTCGTCAGTAGCGGTGATGATCCGGGCCCTCGAGGCTTCCAGCTCTGCGCGGCTTTCGGCACTCGCGATCGCCATCGCCACAAGCTCAGTGAAGGAAGCCAGGCGTGCCTCGGAGTCCCGCGGGAGGGTCTCCTCGATGCACGAGCCGGCTCCCATCATTCCCCAGAGTCGGCCCTCGACAATGATCGGGCTCCCAACCGAAGAACGGATGCCCGTGTCCTGGGCGATCACGCTGAGCGGACCGGAAGCACCGGCGTAGTTGTCGATCCGTACGGAACGGCCCGTCTCGAAGACGAGTGTGGCGAGGTTGTGTCCCCCGAGCGGCCACCGGCTGCCAAGGCGGAAACCCTCGTCGCCCTTGGCCCAGGTGGCGACGAATGTCATTGTGTTGTCGGGCTCGTAGCGGCACATGTTCGTCATGTCGGCAGAAAGCAGCCGCCCGACCTCCTCGGTGACTGCCGCGAACACCTGCTCTGACGGAGTCCCGCGTGCTACCAGGGTCGCGACGCGCTTCAACGCCGCCTGTTCCTCGGCCAGCCGGGCGAGAGCGGAGCGGCTCTCGGCGTTGGCATCGGTCCGCGTGCCTGGCTGGAAAACGACGGCCTTGGTGGAGGCGCCGTTGGTGACCTCGGAGTAGCCGAAGGCACCGAGCAGATCACCAAACGGAATCGCGAATGGGTACCTGAGCGTCAGCCGCACGCCAAGGGCAGCGGTGGGGTAGTGATCCTGCAGCAGTATCGGGCCGTCAGGGCCCACCGCGAGAGAGTCGTTGTCGCTTTCGACCGGAATGCCGGAGTCCGTCCACGTCGGCTTGGTTGGCGAAGCGGCCATTGCGTGTGTCCTTCTTTGCTGAATGGATAGTCAACGTCGCGATCCTCGTCACATCTCCTCGGGCGATGGGCCGGCCACCGGTACGGCGTCGGCTATGAGAGCGTCGATCCGCTGCATCACCGCATCGTCGAGGTCCATCGCGGACGCCGCCAGAGCCTCGTCGACGTGCTCGCGATCGCGGGTGCCGACGATGGCGACGTGGACGGCCGGATTGGCCAATGTCCAGCCGATCGCCAGCTGGGGCAGCGTGCACCCGAGTTCGGTCGCCAGCGCGCCCAGTTCAGCCACCACCCGCAGATTGCGCGCGTAGGTCTCGCCCGAAAACATTGGGCTCCTGGATCGCCAGTCGTCTCGCGCGAATCGCGTGCCGGGGCCGAGGCTTCCGCTCAGCAGCCCGTGGGCGAGGGGTCCATAGGCCAGGACCCCGATGTCGTGCGCCTGGGTGTAGGGCAGGACCTCGCCTTCGATGTCGCGGCGGAACAGGTCGTAAGGGGCCTGCAGCGTTTCGGCCGGCACGGTGACCCGGAAGGTCTCCAGCTGCCCGGCGTCGAAGTTCGACACGCCGGCGTGCCGGATCTTGCCCTCGGCGATCAGCCTGGCGAGCGCCTCCGCGGTCTGCTCGAAGGGCGTGCCGGGATCGGGCCAGTGCACCTGGTACAGGTCGACGTAGTCGGTGCCGAGCGCCCGCAGGCTGGCCTCGACGCCCGCCCGGATCCAGCCTCCGCTCGCGTCACGGACTAGGCCGCCGTCAGCGGGCCGCAGTCCGCCCTTGGTGGCGATGACGACCTGCTCACGGGGAACACCGCGCAGCGCGGCGGACAGGAGCTGCTCGGCCTGCCCGAAGCCGTACGCCTGGGCCGTGTCGAAGAAGGTGACACCCTGGTCGAGGGCCCGCCGGATGGCGTCCATCGCCTCGGCGGTGTCGGTTGGCCCCCAGTCTCCGCCGAGCTGCCAGGTGCCGAAGGCTAGGCGTGAGACCACCAGCCCGCTGCATCCCAATCTCACCTGCTGCATGGTTTTCTTCCTCCAGCAGCGAGGACTTCGTTCACAGGTAGAGCGGACCACGGCGGACCGCGCCCGGTCCTCAGTAGCCGCTACCGATTCCGGCGTCGGGTTACCGGCCCGTTCCGTCGGTGAGGTATGCACCAGGGATGCGGAGACCGGATGAGCGACTGGCTGCATCATCCGGTGGGCGGGCACAAAAGTGCAGGTCACGTGAGCCCGGACCAGTGACTGGTCGATTGATGTAACGGTCTGGCCCGGGTTACCCTTGGACGTGGCCGGGTGGCGGATGGTCGGCCGGAGCAAGGAGTTTTCCCAGCTGACCGCGGCCGTCGCGGCCAGGCGGGGGGCGGTGATCACCGGGCCGGCCGGAGTGGGCAAGACCACGCTCGCCCTGAGCGCCGTGGAGTGGGCTGGGCAGCGCGGGATGGCGCACAGGCGCGCCAGCGCCACCAGGGCGTCCCAAGGGTTGCCCTTCGGGGCATTCGCGTCATTGCTGCCCCCCGAACGCAGCGATGCGGGCACGGCCCGGGAGGACCTCGGGGTGCTACTCGGGCGCTACGCCCGGGCGATGGCCAACGAGACCCAAGGGCGTCCGCTGCTGGTCTTCGTCGATGACGCCCACCTCCTGGATAACGGCTCGGCCATCTTGGTGCACCAGCTGGCCCTGACCCAGGCGGCCACCGTGCTGGCCACGGTGCGCGCCGGAGAAGTCCTGCCCGACCCGGTGCTGTCGCTGTGGAAGGACGGTCCGGCTGAACGCATCGAGATCGGTGCCCTCGATGACGAAACGATCGAGGAGCTGCTGGCCTCGGCGCTCGGGGGACCGGTGGACGCGGCGACGATCCGAGAGCTCGCCGCCCGCAGCCGGGGAAACCCCATGTTCTTGCGGGAGCTGGTCAATGGTGCGCTCGAGACCGGGGCCCTTATCGAGGCGGGGGGCCTGTGGCGTCTTGAGGGCGCACTGTCGCCCACGGTGCGGTTGGCCGAGTTGGTAGCGCTGCGCCTGGGCGACCTGAGCCAGTACGAGCGATCCGTGCTCGAGCTGCTCGCCCTGGGCGAACCGCTCGGGCCGGCCGAGCTGGCCCGTTTGGCCGATCCACCAGCGGTCGACGCTCTCGAGGAAAAGGGTCTGATCACCAGCGCCGCGGACGGCAGCCGGATCGAGATCCGCCTAGCGCACCCCATCTACGGGGATGTGGTGCGCGCCGGTATCAGCGCACTTCGAGAGCGGGCCGTTTCCCGCTCACTGGCCGAGGTGATCGAGGCCGTCGGTGCCCGGCGCCAGGCCGACCCGTTGAAAGTGGCGACGTGGCGGCTGGTGGGCGGCGGTGGCAGCGCCGAGCTGCTGGTCTTGGGGGCGATGGCGGCCCGGGCCCGCCACGAGTATTCTCTCACCGAGCGACTGGCCCGGGGCGCCATCGAGGTCGGCGCCGGGTTCGAGGCCCGCCTCATGGCAGCAGAGACCGCGCATCTTCAGGGTCGCTCCGACCAGGCCGAACAGGAGCTGGCCGCGCTGGCCGCACAAGCAACCAGCGACGCCGAGAAAGCCCGCGTGGCGTTGCTGCGATTCGACAACACCTACTTCGAGCGCAGCCCCGACTTTCAGATCATCGACGACACCCTCGCTGACATCACCGACCCGTTCTGGCGCGACGCGCTAGTGAATAGACGTCTCTTCGTCATGGCCATGTCAAGCAGACCACGGGAAATAACGAAGGCGGCGTCAACCTGGATTCAGCGCCCCGATTCTGCATCGCGAGTAGAGGTGCTTCACGCCTTGGTCCGGATGGGCCGCTTCGATGAGGCCATCGAGCGGTTGACCCCACCCCCGGATACCAGAGCGATCCCTGCGCCCGACGAGCTGTGGCACCAGTGGATACTTTTTGGCTGTCGCCCGCTTGCGCTCGTCTACTCCGGCCGTCTCATCGAGGCGGATGAGCTCCTCACCATGGCCTATCGCCAAGTCATGGATCATCCGGCGGCCGAAGCGAGAGCTGTCGTCGCCGCATGGTTCGCCCTCCTTCATCTCGAGCAGGGCCGCCCGGTGAGCGCGTTCCGCCGGGCCAGCGAGTCCTACACCCTTTTGCAACAGCTCGGGCGCTCGAGCGTTGTCCAACGGCCGTATGCTGTAGCCGCTCAAGCGCTGGCCATGACGGGTCGGGCGGAACAGGCCGCCGCTACATTGTCCGCGGTGGACGCCCTTGCCGTTCCGATATGGCCCAGCATCAGGACCGACTTGCTCCAGGCCCGGGCCTGGGCGGCGGCGGCCGCCGGCGACCTCGCCACCGCCCGGGCCAGGCTCGAAGAGGCAACCGACGCCGGCGAAGAGATCGGCGACCTCGTCGGTGCCGCCGGCGCGCTGCACGGCCTGGCCCGCCTGGGCCACGCCCGGCAGGTGGCCAGCCGCCTAGAGGACCTCGCCGCCCAGATGGACGGCGAGTTCGTGGTGGCCCGCGCTGCCTATGCCAGCGCGGTGGCGGCCAGAGACAGCCAGGCGCTCCATACGGTCTCCCAAGCCTTCGAGGGACTGGGCGCTCTCCTCTACGCGGCCGAGGCGAGCGTCGAAGCCGCCGCCGTGCTACGACGCGGCGGACGTCCCCGGGAAGCGGCGGCCGACGAGAACAGAGCGGCGCAGCTCCTCAGCCGCTGCGAAGGAGCTGCCACGCCGGTGGTCAGGACCATCACGGCCCGGTCCCGCCTAACCCCTGGCGAGCTCGACGCCGCCGTGCAGGCCGCCGCCGGCCGTTCGAACAAGCAAATTGCCGCTGACAGTCACATCTCGGTGCGAACGGTGGAGAGCCATCTGCAGCACGTCTACGAAAAGCTCGGGATCTCGAGCCGTCGCGAGCTGGCCGATGCACTGCGTGACCAGCCGGGCAGCTGATCCGCCGCTCACCTGACCCAGCCCGTCACCGATGGGCGCTCGTGTCAGGGCCTTGGCTGATTGGCGTCCAGCTCCCCCCGCGGCGCCACTGACGGCGACCGCACGGCCGTATTGCTGGCGGGAATCCCCGTATTCCTGGTGGCAGGTAGCCGGGCGCTCAGCAGCCGGATCTTCCTCGACAGTCGGCCCGGGTCGGGGACCAGCCCGCAGGCGGAGTTTCCGCTCACCGCCACCAACGACGGCCTCACCCCCCGCTAGCCCGGGCCCCGAGACTGCCCGCAATGGCCTCACTAAGCACGCCACCGTCGGCCGGGATCAAAGGCCGAGACCGGACCGGCCCAGGTGACGACACTCGGCCCCCTTGACCTCAGACGGCCAACCTCAGTGCCGGCTAGCCGGTAGACACGCGACGTAGGCTAGGCCGTCTATTGTCTGCACCCGGCTTGAGCTGCTGTTCGGCCTCGGCGTCATCGGCTGGAGTCGTTCCTTGCCCGCCGGGCGGGGAGGTGATGGCGGCCAGGCGGGCGCCCTCGATGTCGGGTTCGGATACGTAGCGGTCGAGCCAGCGGAGGCGGTGCCAGTCGACGGTGCCACCGATGGCGAGCAGCTCCGGGATGAGGATGAGCCGGGGCAGTTCGGAGGTGGAAGAGGTGCCGGCGGGGTAGAACGCGCCGGCGTAGTCGACCTGCAGCCCCGCGGCGCGTGCCGCCGCGGTCGCGCTGGTCAGGGCGGACAGCGCGGCCGTCGTCACGCCGGTGTCTGCGGCCGCGGTGAAGCTGACCATGACCACCGGCGGGCGGCCAATTCGGCTACCAGCCAGCGGGGGCCCGGCCTGGCCGTCAGCCGGGGTAGCAGCCGGGCGCTGGCCATGATGTGGTCGTCGGCTGCGCCGCGCAGCCGTGGCGTTGCAGGCGCATGCCAGTGTGGCCCGGCTCTTGCAGCTAGCAGGGGGACACCGATGGGGGCTAACCGTGTCGACGCGAGCCGGACCGGCCTGTTCACTCCTAGGTGTCAGCTCACGATGCGGTCTGTCAGCGCGCCCGGCGCGTCGCCGGTGCCGCGGGGGCAGAACGCCATGGGGGCAGTCGGCCTCCCGCGGCGGATGTGTGGTCGCGGCCACGTAGTGATGACGTCGGTGGTGCCAGGGAGAACAAGAAGCACAGAACAGGAGGATGCGTATTATGACCGACACCGATAGCGCGGCACCGAAGATCCTGGACCTGCCGATCGGGCTGGATGCGACCGGGATGCGCCGGGAGTTCGACAGCCTCGGCGACGTCGAGGTGCCCGCGGACCGGTACTGGGGCGCGCAGACTCAGCGTAGCCTGGAGCACTTCAACATCGGCCATGACCGGATGCCTACGGAGGTCTACCACGCGTACGGGTATGTGAAGAAGGCCGCGGCGGTGGTGAACACGATGGCGGGGCGGCTGCCGGCCTGGAAGGGCCAGCTGATCGAGCGGGTCTGCGACGAGGTGATCTCCGGGGCGCTGGATGCGGACTTCCCGCTGTACGTGTGGCAGACCGGGTCCGGGACGCAGTCGAATATGAACGTGAATGAGGTGATCTCCAACCGGTGCATCCAGCTGGTCGGCGGGACGCTGGGCTCACAGGAGCCGGTCCACCCCAACGACCACGTGAACATGGGCCAGTCGTCCAATGACACCTTCCCGACCGCGATGCACATCGCCGCGTACACGATGGCCACCGGGCAGACCATCCCCGCCCTCAAGCGGCTGCGGGACGCCATCGACGCCAACTCCCAGAAGTGGGCGGACGTGGTCAAGATCGGCCGGACCCACCTGGAGGATGCCACCCCGCTGACCGTCGGGCAGGAGTGGTCCGGCTACGCCGGCGCGCTGGACGACGCGATCGCCGAGGTCGAGCACGTCACCGCCGGGCTGCTGAAGGTGGCCATGGGCGGCACCGCGGTGGGCACCGGGCTGAACGCCCCGCCCGGGTTCGGCGAGCAGGTGGCGGCGCAGATCGCGCAGATGACCGGTGCCCCGTTCGTGACCGCGCCGAACAAGTTCACCGCGCAGGGCACCCTGGACCGGATGATGCGTGCGCACGCGGGCCTGAAGGCGGCGGCGGTGACGCTGTTCAAGATCGCCAACGACCTGCGCTGGCTGGGTTCGGGGCCGCGGACCGGGATCGGTGAGCTGATCTTCCCGGCCAACGAGCCCGGGTCCTCGATCATGCCTGGCAAGGTCAACCCGACCCAGGCCGAGGCGATGCTGATGGTCGCCATCCAGGTCATCGCCTCGGATGTGGCGGTGACCATGGGCGGCGCGGAGGGGAACTTCGAGCTGAACGCGTTCCGCCCGGTCCTGATCTCCAACTACCTGCACTCCGCGCTGATCATGGCCGACATGTGCGATCACCTCCGCGAGTTCATGATCGAGGGCGCCCAGCTGAACCAGGCCAAGCTGACGGAGAACATCGACCGGTCGGTGATGATGGTCACCGCCCTGTCCCCGGTGATCGGCTATGACAAGTCCGCGGCGATCTCCTACTACGCCATCGACCACGACCTGACCCTCAAGCAGGCGGCACTGGCCAACGGCGTCTCCGAGGAGCTGTTCGACAAGGTCGTCAACCCCCTCGCCATGACCCGGCCGGGCTCCGCCGACATCCCCTCCACCCCGGCAGGGTCCTGACGTGAAATCCCTGACGGGCGAGCAGGCCGCCGCCAGCAAGGAGGAACTGGCCGGGAAGGCAGCCTTGATCGCGTCCGTGGGCGGCCAGCGGGGCTACGCCGACTGGACCAACCCCGACCACCGGCTGCGGCGGCTGCTGTCGGAGTTCATCGGCATGGCCGGGCTGACGTTCGTGCTGTCCGGCGGCGCGGCCATCCTGGCCCGCTACGGCGGCCGCGGCCTGCAGCCCTGGCAGACGGTACTGGTGCTCTCAGCCGTCTCCGCGTTGTGGCTGGTGGTGGCGGTGTACTTCCTGGGCGACATCTCGGCCCACTTCAACCCGGCCACCACCTTGGCGTTCGCGCTGCGCCGCGACATGCACTGGGTGATGGCCGGCGCGTACTGGGTCGTCCAGTTCGCCGCCGCCGTCTGCGGGTCGCTGCTGGCCCGCGGCTTCTTCGGCCCGGCCGGCCACCTGGCCGCCACCGTGCCTAAACCGGGCCAGTCCTGGCAGGCGGCCGGGTTCGAGGCCATCATCACCTTCGGCCTGGTGCTCATGATCCTCAACATGGCCAACGGGCCCAAACTCAACGGGCCGTTCATCCCGCTGGCTGTGGGCGCCTACATCATGGCCTGGGGCACCATGGGCGGCCCGTACGAGGGCGCCTCCATGAACCCGGCCCGCAGCTTCGGACCCGACGTGGCCATCGGAAACCTGTCCACCTGGTGGGTCTACCTGATCGGGCCCGTGGCCGGCGCGGTGATCGCCGTCGGCGTGGCGCGAGTGCTGCGCGGGCCGGCCAAGGCCCAGGAAGCCGGCGCGGCCCAGGGAACCCCGCTCGACCGGAGCGCGTGAGGGGCCGACGGCAAAGAGCGGGCTCAGATCGGTGATTCTGGGCATGGCCCGGCCCCCGGCGAGAGACACTTGGTACCAAATGCGCGGTATCAGCGACATCGCGGCGGCCGACGTTGTAGCCTGCCCCGTAATCCCAGGTTGTGAGATACGGGCGCGGAACAGTGCCTGAGCGCGTGCGTGTCCAGCGGGAAGGT
>Ga0187819_10000201_pt1 | contig 28488 bp, 24 predicted proteins | sample NC_wetland_sal_i_15_FD_132411 | JGI IMG/M metagenome (GOLD analysis project Ga0187819, IMG submission 132411) | Wetland sediment microbial communities from Neuse River Estuary, North Carolina, USA - SO4_4 | ecosystem: Environmental > Aquatic > Freshwater > Wetlands > Sediment | place: USA... | reverse complement strand
GTGAAAAATTCGAGGGGTGTTGATTTCCTTGCTCGCGACCGCTCAGCCCCATTCTTGCGATGTGCTGCAAGGCTGCCTCAAACCGAACCGGACTTTGGCGTATGTTATCGACGGATCGGGGTCACCTCGTTTCACCTTGCACCGAGACGGCTTCTATGGCATAAAACTGCGATCCTCATCAGGACAAATAACGATTAGGCCACGGGGCGAGCTGTGCCGTTGTGTAAATCTGCGGAAAACTGAATAGGAGTGTGTCGATGCGCATGTACGGTGGACTGTTGTTGTGTACATGGGCCCTTGTAGTTGTGGCCGTTGTGGGACTGGCGTCGCCGACGGCCGCGCAGCAACCGAACGAGGAGCGCGCGGCGGGGGGCGGGAAGGTTCGCACGTACTACGTTGCGGCCGACGAGTTGGATTGGGACTACGCGCCGAGCGGCATCGATCAGATGATGAACATGCCGTTCGAGGGCATGTCGAAATTCTTCATGGAACACGGGCCGCACCGCATCGGCCACGTCTATAAGAAAGCGATCTACCGCGAATACACGGACGCGACATTCACACAGTTGAAGCCCCGCCCGCCGGAATGGGAGCACGCGGGCATTCTGGGTCCGATTCTGCGAGCAGAGGTCGGCGACACGATCAAGGTCGTGTTCAAGAACAACGGCACGCACCCCTACAGCATGCATCCCCACGGAGTGTTCTACGAAATGGCCTCCGAAGGCACGGCGTACCACAGAGGTACCAATGAAAGGGACCAGATAGGCGGCCACGTGCCCCCGGGCCAGACGCATACGTACATCTGGGAGGTCCCCGAGCGCGCGGGTCCTGGGCCGCGAGACCCGAGTTCAATTGTATGGCTCTACCACTCGCACGCGAACGAACTGATGGACGTGAACTCAGGTCTAATCGGAGCCATGGTCATCACGCGCCGAGGCCTGGCCTTGCCGGATGGCAGGCCCAAGGATGTCGACAAAGAATTCGTCACATTATTCATGATCTTCGACGAAAACCAGAGCTGGTTCCTCGACGAAAACATCCGGCGTCATACCGACGACCCGGCGGGAACCAAAAAGGACGAAGCGACCAACATGGATTGGCAGGGCCTATATAACTTCGTCCTCCCCGCGGGTTTTTCGGGCGCGAATGAACGCTTCACCATCAACGGCATGCAGTACGCCAACCTGCCCATGATGACCATGAAAAAAGGCGATCACGTGCGCTGGTACGTGATCACCATGGGAAACGGGTTTAATCTCCACACGCCGCACTGGCACGGGAATGTGGTTCTCGACGACGGAAAGCGCACGGACGTGCTTGTCCTTGCCTCGGCGCAGATGAAGACAGTGGAGATGGTCCCGGATGATCCGGGAATCTGGCTGCTCCACTGCCACCTCAGCGATCACATGGAAGGCGGAATGGTGGCGCGGTACGAAGTGCGGCCGTAGCGGCAGCAATAGCACATCCGAAACCGCTTTAGCCCCACAAGTCCACGGTATTGACGCTCTTCCCTTGCAGTTTCAAGTAGAAGAACAGTTGAGTCTTGTGCCGCTCGAGGTGCTGGACCATGCGGAGGAGATGCTGGCCAAGTGGCTGGGTGGCGCCAGGAGCCCAGGGGGCAGCCATTTCCTTGGTTGCGAGGTCACGCTCGCCAGCTTGATCAATCATCTGCAGCGCAAGGGCATGATCTTTTTCGAGCAACTTCTTGGCTTCGTCCACACTGTTGATTGTAGGCAGTTTCTCGGCAGGGGGCAGTACTTCCTCCGGCGATAGGTCCTCATACTTCTTGCCTCCCGGGAGTACCCAATCACCTGTCACGAACGCCTTGCAACCTGCACCGCAACCGTCCGTGATGTGCTTCATGAGTTGGCCGAAGGTCATCCAGTTGGAACCGGTTGTGGGTTTCCAATCGAGGCTTTTCGGATCCACTTTATCGAACAGGCGTGCGGTTGTTATGTAGGCCGTGTCTATTTCGCTTTTCAAGAGATCAGTCCAGTCCATGACCGTTCTCCTTTCACTGCGATGATGGTCCGATCGTGAGTCTAGGAGCGTAGACACTGGGAGTCAATCGGAGGGCTATTTCCCGCAATGAGGAGCGGGCAGCTCTGCACCGACGGTTAGTCTGGCGCGGGGACGAGTTTGTCGGCGCGGCGCAGCGCCGGGAACCACCAAGCCCACAATGCGGTCGCGGCGATGGCGCCAATGCCGCCGATGATGACGGCTGGAACGGCGCCAAACCACTGCGCGGTTAATCCTGATTCGAATTCGCCGAGTTCGTTGGACGCGCCGATGAAGACCATGTCGACCGCATTGACGCGGCCGCGCATTTCGTCGGGCGTGTTGACTTGCACGAGCGTGCCGCGTATCACCACGCTGACCATGTCCGTCGCACCCACCAGCGCCAGCGATAAAATCGAAATCACCAGACTGCGCGAAATCCCGAAAATTACCGTGGCCGCGCCAAATCCCGCAACGCACCAGAGCATGGCAAGTCCCGCGCGGCGTCGTAGCGGCCGGTAAGCCAGAAGGATGGCCATCAAACCGGCGCCAACGCCCGGCGCACTGCGCAAAATCCCCAGTCCCCACGGGCCGGTGTGCAGAATTTCGCGTGCGTAGATAGGCAGCAACGCAACGGCGCCGCCAAGCAGGACCGCAACGAGGTCGAGCGAAATCGAGCCGAGAATCACTTTCTCGCGCCAAATGTAGTGAATGCCGGCCAGCACAGTCCTCCAACTAATTGGCTCTCGCCCCGGAACTGCGCGCGTCATTTGGACGCGAAGCGTCGCAATGGTCGCAGTGGTGGCCGCGGCGACTGCCGTGGCGTACACGGCCCCAGGTCCGCGAAAAGCAGCGTAAACCAATCCTCCGACTGCAGGACCTAGAATCGTGGCGGCGCGAAAAACGCTCGCATGCCAGGCAAACGCGCTAGGGAAGACTTCGACGGGAACGAGTTGGGGCAGAATCGCGCGCGTCACGGGTCCACTGAACGACCGCACGACGCCCAGCAGAACAAGCACGAGGTAAATCGGATGTACATGCTGAATGCCGCGCGTCGTGATGAACAGCAAAAGCAAGGAACAAAATGCGAAGCCGATATAGCAGGCGGTGAGCAGATTGCGACGATTCCGCCGGTCGGCCGCGTGACCCGAAACCAAAAACAGCAGCACGCCGGGAAGGAATTGCACGAGGCCGGTGATGCCGAGCGCGAGCGCCCGGTGCGTGATTTCGTAAACTTGCCAGCCCACCGCAACCGATTGCATTTCGAGTGCCATGACAATCAGGAAGCGAGCCGTTTCGTAATTGCGAAAACCGGGATAGGTGAAAACAATGCGACCGCTCGTGGCGGTGGTTGCAGGCGCGGCCATGAACCGTTAATTTCGCACAGTTCCCGAGGCAAAGCGACACCACGGAGCCAAAGTCCCGCTCCGTAAATCGCCTGACCGGAAGCCCGAGGCGGCTTTTAGAACAGGTTCCAGAGGAACTGGTTGTAAACTTCGTGGTGGTATTGCACTTCTTGGGGCTTGACCACGTTGCCCAAGAGGCGCGGGCAACGGTCCGCGGAAGCTTGCTTCAAATCGCCGAAACGCGCTTTCACGTCCTCGCCTAGAATCTTTGTCATCCAATCGGCGTTACGGAAATTCTCGAGGGCCGTATAGACATTGTCCGGCAAATACCGCTGCGCTTGGCGCAGGTTCTTGATTTTTGCCGTCTCGCCTTCCAGTCCAGTCTTGAAGATCGTGTACATCACCAAGTAAGGATTCGCGTCCGGAGCCACAGCGCGAAACTCCACGCGCATGCTGCGCTCGTTGCCAATCGGAATGCGAATCATGGCCCCGCGATCGACCGCCGAAGCTTTGAGCTGGTTGGGAGCCTCGAAGTGCGGATCAAGGCGGCGGTAGGCGTTCACGCTCGAGTTCATCACCAGGCAGAAATCGTTGCCGTGCGTGAGAACGCGGTCGACGAAAGCCCATCCAGTTTTGCTGAGCATTTCCTCGCCCTTCGGATCCCAAAATAAATTTTTGCCGTCTTTGCTCACCGAGACGTTCGTGTGCATCCCGCTGCCGTTTACGCCCACCACAGGCTTGGGAAGAAATGACGCGGTCAAGCCCATGTTCGTTGCGATTTGGCGGCAGACGAGCTTGTACAGTTGGATTTGGTCGGCTGCAGCGACCACTTCGCCGTAGCTGTAGTTGATTTCGAACTGCGACGGTGCAACTTCGGGATGGTCTTTCTCGTTCTCGAAGCCCATCGCGCGCTGCACTTCCGCGGTCGTGTCGATGAAGGTGCGCAGCGGATCGCCAGGAAGCGAGTGGAAGTAACCACCTGTGTTGACGTATTCGAATTTCCCTGTCTCGTGATAATGGCGCTCCGCGTCCTTCCCCTTGAACAGGAAACCTTCGATTTCATTCGCTGCATTCAGCGTGTACCCTTCATCCTTATACAGCTTGTCTGCGTAGCCCTTCAGCAGGCCGCGAATGTCGGCGCTGTAGGGCGTGCCGTCCTTATCGATCACGTTGCCGAAGACGAGAACTTTGCCCGGGCCAAACACGTCTGCCGGGCCCCAATAAAACGCGCTCCAGTCGATCATCAGGCGCAGATCGCTTTCGCGCTGTGCCGTGAAGCCGCGAATCGAGGAGCCGTCAAACGTCAAATTCTCATAGGCCTTCAGCAGAAACTTCTTGTCGTAATCGAGCATGTGCAAGCGGCCTTCAAGGTCGCTGAACAGCACAGTCAGCGCCTTGATGCGCTTTTCGTCCGTCAGATATTTGAGGCGCTCTTCCTGAATTTTATGGATTGCAACCCGGTCGTGACGTTGTTTCTTTGCCTTGAGGTTTAGTTCTTCGAGTTCGTCATACGGAAGTGCCAAAAAACTGCGAAGTTCGTCGACCATGCATCTCCTCGGAGTTGGTTGCGGCCAAATTGGACGCGCGCCAACTCAATGTCGATATTTCGAACGGCCGGGAAGCCGTTCGAGGCGTAAGGGTAACGTCCGCGACGTGAAACGTCAAATCGAAAAACGGAAAGCCCCTGAAGAAACAGTGATCGAAACTATAAGCGAAACTTTTCTTTCGAGTATCATTGTTGTAACCGCGTGCGGTTCTTGAAAGTGATGGACGGCGGGGTTGCTCGATCTGATTCACACGCGCGCCGCTAAGGACATGTATGGAACGCGATCCAGTTTGCGGAATGACGGTCGATCCCTCGCGGGCGAAAGCGACTGCGGAGCACGGAGGACGCAAGTATTACTTCTGCTGCCAGGGCTGCGCAACCAAGTTCCTCGCCGAACCGGATAAGTATCTGGGCGCGAAACCATCTCCGTCAGCAACTACACATGGCTCGATGGTGCAACTGGGCAGCGCACCTGCATCCTCTGGTCCGAAGCTTTCGCAAATTTCGGGTGCATCCGGCGCGCAGGTTCAGAACCACCAAGCGCACCCGCACACCGCCGCCGCGACATCAAGACCTTCGGCTGCAGGGACTACGACCGCTGCCGCGCCGGTACCAGAAGCCGCGCACGCGAAATCAGCATCTCCGGCATCCGCTTACGTGTGTCCGATGGATCCCGAGGTGCGGCAAGATCATTCCGGCCCGTGCCCAAAATGCGGAATGGCGCTCGAACCCGAATTGCCGGACGTTGCTGCGACGCGCATCGAGTACACCTGCCCGATGCACCCGGAAATCGTCCGTGCAGAACCCGGTGCCTGCCCCATTTGCGGTATGGCGCTGGAGCCGCGGACAGTCTCGGCAGAGCAAACAAACCCTGAGTTGGAATTGATGTCGCGGCGCTTCTGGATCAGCCTCGCGCTGACCATTCCTGTTCTTTTCCTCGGCATGTCCGACGTGATTCCCGGCCGGCCCTTGCAGCATTGGCTTCCGATGCGCGGTATCGGCTGGATCGAGTTTCTGCTCGCCACGCCCGTCGTTCTGTGGGGCGGGTGGCCGTTTTTCCAACGTGGTTGGGCCTCGGTGAAAAATGTCAGCCCGAATATGTTCACGCTCATCGCTTTGGGCACGGGTACGGCCTACGTTTACAGCTTGATCGCGGTGCTCTTCCCCGGGATTTTTCTGGCGTCGTTCCGCAGTATGAGTGGCGAAGTTCCTGTCTACTTCGAAGCAGCCGCGGCAATCACGACGCTCGTGCTGCTGGGGCAAGTATTGGAATTGCGCGCGCGCGGGCGCACGTCGGCAGCGATTCGGTCGCTCTTGAAATTGTCGCCGCGAACCGCGCGCCTCGTTCGCACAGACGGGACGGAACTCGATGTGCCGCTCGAACACGTTGCCGCGGGCGATGTTCTTCGCGTGCGGCCGGGTGAGAAAGTGCCGGTTGACGGCCTCGTGACAGACGGAGCGACTTCGGTGGACGAATCGCTCATCACGGGCGAGCCGATCCCCGTCGAGAAGACGGAAGGCAGCCGCGTGGTTGGTGGAACGGTCAACGGAACCGGCACATTCGTGATGCGCGCGGAACGCGTGGGCAGCGAGACTCTGCTGGCGCAGATCGTGCGCATGGTCGGCGAGGCGCAGCGCAGCCGCGCGCCGGTGCAGAAACTGGCGGACCGGGTGTCGAGCTATTTCGTGCCGACCGTGGTCCTTGTGGCGATCCTCACGTTCGCCGTGTGGGGCATCGTGGGACCCACGCCGAAAATGGCGCACGCGCTGCTGAACGCAGTCGCCGTGCTGATTATCGCCTGCCCGTGCGCGCTTGGACTCGCCACGCCCATGGCCGTCATGGTCGGGACAGGACGCGGCGCCCTCGCCGGCGTTCTGGTGAAAAATGCCGAGGCGCTCGAAACACTCGAGAAGGTTGACACCCTCGTTGTCGACAAGACCGGAACGCTAACGGAAGGCCGCCCTCGAGTGACCTCGATCGTCGCTGCGCCCGGCTGGGATGAGGCGGCGGTGCTGCGCGTTGCGGCGACGCTTGAACGTTCGAGCGAGCATCCACTCGCGTCTGCGATTGTTGCCGCCGCCGCTGCTAGAAAAATCGAACCCGGCGACATGGCCGATTTCTACTATCGCACCGGCAAAGGAATCACGGGCATTGTCGACGGGCGCCAGGCAGCCCTCGGCAATCGCGCGTTGCTTGCCGACCTCGGGTTTGCTGCGGGAGAAATGGACGACCGCGCGAGGGCCCTCGAATCCGATGGCCAGACCGTCGTCTTCGTTTTTGTGAACGGTAAAGCCGCAGGATTGATTGCCGTCGCAGATCCCGTGAAAGCCACGACAGCCGAAGCAATCGACCGACTCCATCGCCAGGGCCTGCAAATCGTGATGCTCACGGGCGATAGCCGCTCAGCAGCAAACGCGGTTGCGCACAAGTTAGGAATCGAGCGTGTCGAAGCGGAGATCCTGCCGGCGCAGAAAGGCGAAATCATCAAGCGGCTGCAGGCCGAAGGCCACCAGGTCGCCATGGCGGGAGACGGAATCAACGATGCGCCCGCTCTTTCGCAGGCGAACGTAGGAATCGCGATGAGCACCGGAACGGATGTGGCCATCGAAAGTGCCGGAATCACACTCCTCCGCGGCGATCTGCGTGGAATCGTACGTGGCCGCGCGCTCAGCCGCGCCACGATGCGCAACATCCGTCAGAATTTGTTCTTTGCCTTTGTCTACAACGCGCTCGGCGTTCCCATTGCCGCAGGTGTCTTGTACCCATTTTCTGGACTGTTGTTGAGCCCCATCATTGCCAGCGCGGCGATGACCTTCAGCTCTGTCTCCGTGATCACCAATGCCCTTCGGCTGCGGAGGGTTGACCTCGATCGTCCCTCTTGAGAATCTCCGCTGCTATAATCTCGCCATGACCTTCATGACCGTCACCTACCAGCTGCAGAATCCGCTGAAGGCGGAGCAGTTTCGCGCTCTCGGAAAATTCGCCAATACCTACGGCCTGCAAGCCTTCCGCTACGACGAAAAAGCAAATCTGCTGCATTTCGATTACGACGCTTCGCGCCTCAAGGAAACCGTTGTCGAACACGTTCTACGCAGCGCGCGAATTCCGGTCCTCCGCCGCGTCCCTGCAACCTAGCAACCGTTGCTGTATCAGCGAAATCCAGAGTTCAGGAAATGAGCGCGCGAAAAACTGCAAAACGAGCTGGGAATTTCTTGCACCAATCCTGCATCCACGTTCCGGCGGGTAAGAAAAGCGAGACGACCCGCAGATCATAACTGTGAGCGAGGCGACCCGCAGATTAACAACTGTGGAGCTAGAGGCGTTACGCTAAAGAAAGGCGGGGGCCCTTGCTTGGGACCAAGAGCCCCCAAAAGTCGCGTTCCGCTGGTCCGGCCTAGGCGTGACCGAACCATGGGGTCATCCATCCTAGCTTCCCTCTCAGAGGCAGGTGGGAACGACACGAATCAGTCTTGAAAGGGCCCCTTCCTTCCCCAATCATGGGTGATCCGGATCGTGTTGGAAACGCGACCCGCACGGCCCTCTGCAAGTACTAGTCCATTCGGTCAGCATCACGCGAAGAGCCATTCCTCGTCGTTTCAACCATTTGACACGACGGGTTGCCCGGTCCCAAACCGTCGGGCGGTTCAAATCGGGAACGCCGTCCCGGCTTGGCACCAGCCGCCTCGTACGAGTTTGAAGGGTCGCCTCTTATCCCCAAGCTGCTCCATGCCTCAAGAAATTTGCGCATCGAGAGCGCACTGCACAAAATGATTGTTCAGGTTCGGTCCGAGCAACCGAATCTTCGGGCCGATTGTCGTACAGCGCGCTGTGGCTCATAATAGCTTGCGCCAATCAATATGAAGAAATACACAATCGGAATCTTGCTGGCCCTCGTCGCCGCAACAGGAATGGGACTTGCTGGTGCGCGCTGGCTGCACGTCATTGCCGCGCCGCCCGTACATTCGCGCCGCGCTGCACCAAGCCAAGTGGAAGTTGTGCGCTTTGCCAGCAACGCGATTGCGGCTCCCCCCTTTCTCTTGCCTGATCTGGAGGGCCACATCATCTCAACGGCAGCTTGGCGCGGCAAAGTCGTACTGCTGAATTTCTGGGCGACCTGGTGCCCGCCGTGCCGCGAAGAAATCCCTGAGTTGGTTGACCTCGCCAACCGCTACAAGGACCAACTGGAAGTGGTAGGCGTATCGATGGACGATGCGCCCCCTCAAGAAGTAAGGCTGTTCGCGAAACGCTTCGGGATCAATTATTCGGTCGTCATGGCCAGCTCCGAATTGACCGACGAATACGGAGGAGTTCCCGGGCTGCCCACATCGTTCATCATTAACCGCGAAGGCCGTATCGTGCAGAAGCACGTCGGCCTATATCCGATCGAGGTGTACGAAACCGAAGTGCGCGCGCTGCTCGGACTGCCCGTCGATGCGCGCGTCGAGATGTTTCAGGACACCGGCCAGATCTTCCTCAAGAACGCCGCGCTGGCCACCGAACTTCCCGGTGTCGATTTCAAGGGCCTGACCGAGCAGCAGAAAAAAGAAGCCCTCAAGCGCCTCAATTCTGAGATGTGCAATTGCGGCTGCCGGCTGACCCTGGCACAGTGCCGCATCAACGACACGGCTTGCCCCATCAGCCGGAAATTGGCCAACCAAGTCGTCAAAGATGTGCTCGCCGGCACTCCTGCGCCCGCACCGGCGCCTGCGGATCAAACCACAAACCAGTAGTGGCGCAGTTTCCGCTGCGTCGACCAGATCGCACAAGCGCGGCCCGACTACACCTCCGGCAGAAGTCACCCTTCTTTGTTGCGTCCTTCCCATGAACCAAAAAACAAACAGCGCCTCAAACCATTTTGCAGGCTTGAGGCGCTGCCAATCGTTGCGCCGAATTGGGGTTAGTCGCGGTCGTATTTGAGGCAAAGCTGGAGCTGGCGAATGGCTTCGTCGCTGGCGTGAAGGGCGTCGACGCGATGGCCGCCGAAATCGTGTGCTGCGTGCTCCATGTGCGCTCTCGCGCGACGAAGCGCTTCGATCACCTCCCGGATTTCGGGATGCGGCTCTGGCAAAGGGTTAGCGGCTGCAGGATGGGGGACAGCATTGGCTGCGGTAGGGGCGTTGTGCGCGGGTGGAGCAGCCGGAGCCCGGAAAGGTGTCATCAGCGCGAACACAAGAATCGTCATAGCCACAAGAGCAGGAAACCACAGCTTCATTGAAGTCCTCGTGGTCCGAATGACGGTCGGACGGCCCGATGTTTTCGCTTGGGGCGAAGCCCAAGTCGCTGGACACAGTCACGGCGCGTCGAGGGCGGGCTGCAACGAACCGAGCGACCTCATGTTACCGCCGCTGACCAGTCGGTCAGAATTTGCCGCAGCCCTTGTTCCCAAAGGATTAAGCCAAGGTGCGCCGGCTGTCACGTGGTCGCGTGACGCGAGTCACCGCCGCGCATTTCCCCGAGGATAAGAATGCACCTGGCTGGACTATCTGACGCTACCATGCCATTCCGGCCTCCTTCACGTTCCGGGCCGGGAGTGCTGCCATGCTCGTGTGTTTGATTGTGTTGAGCTTCTCTCCGTCGCGTGAGTTGCTCGTTGCTGGGTCGTTCCTTGTGCTGGCATTCCTTTTCCTCGCGATACCTTTAGTTGTTTCGTACTTCCGTGGCTTTGCGGCCTCGCGAGACACGAACGTGAACCGGCGCTCGGGCGCTCGTTGCCAGATGCATCGTATCGGACGGTACGCGCACAAGTAGCGGCGGAAAGGACGAATTCTTCGATGCGCAAACCAGCCGGCAATCGAAAGAAGGCAAAAACTGTTGGGCGCGTCAGACGTAGCACTCGGCCCAAAACCGCCCTCGATTTGCGGCTGAAAAATTATCTGCTCGAACCGCACCTCGATCTTTGAGTTTTGCCGAGTCACAGAGAGAAGAGGGCGAAACCTCTGTCAGGAGGGTGCGGCAGGGAGGGAAGGGGTGGGTCCGATGACACTCACTTTTTCCCTTTTGTTCATGGCTTTCGTAGTGCTGGTCAGCGTCAAATTATGGCGCGTGCTCGATAGAGTCGAGCGCCACCTCGATAAGCTGGACAACTTTCTTGGCCAGCGAGGAAACGCCAGTTCAGAAGGCGGCCGCGCGCCGCAAGAACGATTCGAGCATCAAGCAGATTTGCAAGTGCGTCGGCCGTTCGGGGCGAATTCTTCGAGTGCCACGCGCCGACACAACTTGTGAGATTTCACGCGGGCGTTGCAGCAGCAAAGGGGGTTCGATGTCCTCCACCGATTGGAAGAGAAGAGAGTTCCTGCAAACGATTCTGAGCGCGTTTGCTGTCTGCGGTCTCGATTGGGATTCTTTGCCCACCGCACACGCCGGCGAGGCGGAAGCGGGAACCTACGATGCCATTATCGTGGGTTCAGGGCTAGGCGGATTGACTTGCACGCTGGCGTTTGCGCGGCAGGGATTCAAGACTCTGGTCCTCGAGCAGCATGACAAGCCCGGCGGATACGCGACGAGTTTCGCTCGTCCGGGAGGATTCGAATTCGATGTTTCGTTGCACTCGACGACAGTAGGCCAGCGGAACGGCACATTCAACTTGATACCGGGCCTGGAGGAAATCTCCGACGTCGAGTTCGTCCCGCACCCATACCTGTATCGCGCGATTTTCCCGGAACACGACATCCGCGTGCCGCAGCGCAACGTTTCCGCATATATCGACACGCTGGTCAAGGAATTCCCTGCCGAAAAAGACGGAATTCAGGCTTTGTTCGACGACATGAATGGCCTGATGGGCGATTTCGACCGCCTCGGGGCCGCCAAGGGCAAAGTGGACATGAATCATTTCGCCACCCAATACCCGTTTGTGTTCCGCTACTCGCTCAGCACTTGGGGCCGCATCGTCGACGCGAAGATCCATGACCCGAAGTTGAAAGGCATCATTTCCGCGCTTTGGTGTTACTACGGGCTGCCGCCATCAAAACTCGCTAGCATTTATTACGCCATGCCGACGATGTCGTACCTGAAGCAAGGCGGATATTACCCGCGTGGGCGTTCGCAAACGATCAGCAATGCGATCGTGAAATTCATTGAAACGCACCAAGGAAAAGTGGCGTTGAGCACGCGCGTGGCCGAAATCCTCGTAAAAGACGAGGCTGCGTACGGGGTGAAGACGGCCGACGGCCGCGAGCACTTGGGCAAGGTTGTGATCTCGAATGCCAATGCTTATGACACGTTCCACACGTTGATGAAAGCCGACGACCACTTAAATACTTACCTGGCGCGCATGGACAAGTTCAGCGTCAGCTTGTCTTCCTTCCAGATTTTTCTCGGACTCAAGCGAGATTTGCTGCACGACCTCGGCCTGCACGATACCGAAGTTTTCTACTATCCCAGCTACGACATAGAAGCAGGCTACCAAGCATCTCTCGATGCGGACATGAGCAATCCCGGCTTCGCGGTGATGCTGTACGACAATCTCTACCGCGGGTATTCCCCGAAGGGGAAAAACACCATTAACCTGCTCGCCCTGCAGGGTTACAATCACTGGAAAGAGTACGAGAGCGATTACTGGAAGGGAAACAAGAAAGCCTACCGGCAGGAGAAAGAGCGCATGGCCGATCTTCTGATCCGCCAAGCGGAAAAAGTGCTGCTGCCCGGACTGTCCAAGGCAGTCGAAGTCAAGGAAATCGGCACGCCGCTCACGAATATCCGCTACACGGGAAATTACCGCGGGGCGATTTACGGATGGGATCAGACTCTCGACAATTCCAATCCAAGGCGGCTGCCCCATGTGACGCCAATCAAGAATCTGTATCTGGCTGGCGCCTGGACCAGCCCCGGGCACGGCTACGGTGGCGTGATCGGCAGCGGGCTCGAATGTTTCGGTGAAATCATGAAGGCTTGGCAACCGGCAGCTTCCGCCAGCACGAGCGGCGGCTAGCAGCATCCAGTGGAGGGCGCAATGCAAGCCATTACGGTCGCGATGATTGTTTACGTTGTGGTCTGTGCCGCCTTGGTGTTCGCGGTCAGCATGTATGAGGACATCAGACGCCGTCGTGAATTGCATCGCGGCGAGAGCGATCATCCCGCGATTTCCGCAAGCGATCGCACCCTTGATCTCGAAACTCGCGACGTCCAACCGCCCCACAACGCGCCGCGCACCAGGCACGCCGCTTAACGGCTTCTCACTCCGCTCGTCCGCGAGTACAAGTACCCTTTGAGCAAGGACAGCTTTGCTTTTTGCCTTTAATCGGACGAATATAATACAGATTCTTCCCAGCCAGCCCGAGCGCTGGCCTAATCGCCTTTGTTGCTTTGCTGACCCCCAGCCGTCAGCAGGCGCAGACCCCTGACGCGCAGCAGGATCGGAACTGAAAAGCATGACGGCTCAAACACAGAGCTTCCTTCAAGGTGAGGTTGTCGACGAACGGTACCACCTCGGACAGCACCTTGGTGGTTCCGATCACAGCGCCGTTTTCCTGACCCAATTCGGCGAAATCCATCCAAAGAAAGCGGCCATCAAGCTCCTGCCCGCTCGTCGAGGAACCGCAGAACTGCAACTTTCGCGCTGGAGGCTGGCCGCAAATCTTTCGCATCCTCATTTGCTTCGTATTCTAGATATGGGCCGCTGCGAGGTGGGCAGCACTCCCATGCTTTACGTTGTGACCGAACTGGCCAGCGAAAATCTTGCCGAAATCATTCCGCAACGGCCGCTGTCGCCCGATGAAGGGCGCGAGATGCTCGTTCCGGTCGTGGACGCGCTCAGCCTCATACACAGCCGGGGCTTTGTGCACGGGCACGTCAAGCCGTCAAATATCATCGTGGTCGGCGAAGAGATCAAGCTTTCCAGCGACAGCATCTGTCGCCTGAGCGATCCCGTCGAGAATGTTGGGCACCCGAGCATCTACGATCCCCCGGAGAGCAATCGCAACGGCGCAACCACAGCCGGAGATATATGGTCGCTCGGCGTCACTATCGTCGAAGCTCTTTCGCAGGAAACTCTGGCCTGGAACCCTGCCGAGCGAAGAGAACCTGCGATTCCGGAAAGCGTTCCGCCTCCTTTTGCAGAATTCGCGCGCCATTGCCTGCGCCGCGACCCGAAAAATCGTTGGACCGCTGCGACCATTCGCGCGCGCCTGCCGCGCGCCAGGGCTCAGGCCCCTGATCGGCCATCCGAGCGCCAACCTGAGCGCGCACCTGAGCAAATCGAGAGTCCAGGCGCGCGTGTGGTTGACCGCGCCCCTGAACGTGTGCCGGAACGTGAGCCTGACCTTGCAGCGCAGCGTCTCGAAGAAGGTGTGCCTGAACGCGTGCCGACTCCTGCGGCTCGGCGCGCAAGTCCTCCGCTGGCCGCCAAAGCGCAAGCCCTCCTTCAGTGGTCCGGTTCCGCGCTTGACACTTGCGGCCACTACGCGCACGATGCTTGGCGGCGTTTAGAGGCTGTCGAATGGCGACGCTACGCCATCGCTGGTTGGCAACGCGCCGCTAGCACATGGCGAAGCTTGCCAATCGACGCAGTGCGGAGGCATGCGCTTGCTCATTGGCGACGCTACGCGTTTGGCGCCAGCGCGATTGTGTTCGCGCTGGCGGTGATTTTCGTCGCAAGTAAGCTCGGCGAGCGTCGTTCGGCAGGCCCAGGGCCGGGAACAACGTCAACCGAGGTTCTCAGCCAGACTGGTGTCAAGCCGTCGCGAACTCGGCCTGCGGCGGCCAAGCCAATTCCGCACACACGGCAGCCTTCCGCGCCAGCCCCTCAACAGCCAACGCAACAGGCCACGCAGCAGCCAACGATTACTGCGCCCACCGCTGCGCCTCGCGTCCCGCCCTCGAACACTCCGCTGTCCTCGTCCGCCAGCCCATCCGCGCAGGGCCGCGTCCTGCATCAGGTCATGCCCGACGTGCCCAAGAAGGCGAGCGACACGATTTGGGGCACGGTCCGGGTCGGCGTTCGCGTAAACGTAGATGCCGCCGGCAATGTGACCGCGGCGTCGCCAGATTCATCGGGACCGAGCAGATATTTCGCGCGCCTTTCGCTCGACGCTGCGCGCAACTGGAAATTCGCCCCGCCGCAAGTGAATGGCGCCGGCGTCGCGAGCACGTGGATTTTGCATTTCAGCTACACGAACCGTGGATCGACCGTCCAGCCCTCACAAGTCGAGCCGTAGCTACCTGCCTAACAAATACCTCGCTGGTCCAGAAGCTTTACGAGCGCGACCGCCGTCAGGGGTGGGTCATTTCTTCGGGGCGAACGATTTCGTCAAATTCGGCTTCGGTCAAATAGCCTAGCTTCAGGGCGGCTTCGCGCAGAGTTGACTTCTCGTGATGCGCCTTGTGCGCGATTTCCGCGGCTTTGTCGTAGCCGATTTTCGGGCTGAGCGCCGTGACCAGCATCAACGAATTCTTCAGATTCTCGTCGATCCGTTCGCGATTGAGCTGCATGCCCTTCACGCAATGCTCGGTAAACGAGCGGCACACGTCCGCCAGCAAGCGCACCGAATTCAGGAAATTGAAAATCATGACGGGCTTAAAGACGTTGAGCTCGAAATTCCCTTGCGAACCGGCAAAACCGATGGCGGCATCGTTGCCGAAGACTTGCACGGCGACCATGGTCACCGCCTCCGATTGAGTGGGATTCACTTTGCCGGGCATGATCGACGAGCCCGGCTCGTTTTCCGGCAGAATCAATTCGCCGAGGCCGGCTCGCGGGCCGGAACCGAGCAAACGAATGTCGTTTGCGATTTTCATGAGTGATGCCGCGAGGGTTTTCAGTGCGCCGCTGGCAAAAACGATTTCGTCGTGCGACGAAAGCGCCGCGAACTTGTTGGGATGCGACGCGAATGGCAGCCCGGTCAACTCCGCTATTTTCTGCGCTGCACGCTCGCCGAAATCCTTCGGCGCATTCAGGCCCGTGCCGACAGCCGTTCCGCCAATGGCGAGGTCGTACAAGCCGGTCAATACTTGCTTCAGGCGCGCGACGTCCCGGTCCAGCATGCTCGACCACCCCGACATTTCCTGCCCGACCGTGAGCGGCGTCGCGTCCATCAAATGCGTGCGGCCGATTTTCACCACCTCCGCGAATTCCCGGCTCTTCGCGTCGAGTGCGTCGCGCAGCACTTCAACCGCGGGAATCAGCACCTCCGCCACTTGCGTCGCGGCGGCGATGTGCATGGCGGCCGGAAATGTGTCGTTCGACGACTGCGATTTGTTTACGTCGTCATTAGGGTGAATCGGCTTCTTGCTTCCCATCTCTCCGCCAGCGATTTCGATGGCGCGATTCGAGATCACTTCGTTGGCGTTCATGTTCGTTTGCGTGCCGCTCCCCGTTTGCCAGATGCGCAGCGGGAAATGATCGTCGAGCTTCCCTGCGATCACTTCATCGGCAGCCTGCACGATTGCGCGCGCCTTCTCCGGCGAAAGCTTCCCCAAATCCTGGTTGACGATCGCCGCCGCCTTCTTCAGCACCCCAAACGCGCGAATCAGTTCCGCCGGCATTATGTCTTTCCCAATATCGAAGTGAATCAGCGAACGCGCGGTTTGCGCCCCATAATAACGGTCGGCAGGCACTTCGATTTTACCCATGCTGTCGGACTCGACGCGAATCTGCCGCCGAGCGGGCTCTGACGGCTTCGCTACAACTTCAGAGACGGACTGTGTTCTTGCAGCCTTGGGTCGGCTCCCATCTTTTGATCCGCTAGTCGCTCGGGATTTCGTTCGCCCTCTCGGTGGCTTCGATGAATGTTTCATGCCAGCCTCCATTAATGCACCGTATAAGACGCGGAGCGCGTTTTGGCAACTGCTTTCGCGCCTTGCCGGAGAAACGCACCTTTTCGCAGATGACGAAGACCACTTAAGCACAGCGACGACAGGTTTTCAACGGCAGGTTCGCCACAAGAAGTTGCACGCGAGCAGGACGAGGCGTTGCCATGCCTATCATAAAACTGGCCGGAAGCCGCATTCAGGCTGACTCCCGGCCATGTGAATGCTCGATTGAGTTTAGGTTAGCCGAGCCGCTTAGGCACGGCCCTGCGCTGCCGCCTTGGTGAAAAATTCTTTCATGCGGCGTTCCATGTCCTGCGGCGCCACGTCTTCGACGTGAGTAGCGATAGCCCAGGAATGGCCGTACGGATCAACGACCTTCCCGTAGCGGTCGCCCCAAAACATGTTTTGCAACGGCATTTCCACACGAGCCCCTGCGGCAACGGCTCGGTCGAAAACCTGGTCGGCGTTCTCGACATAGAGATGGAGCTGAAGCGGATGGATCTTCGGCTCGGAACCAAGCGCGCTCGCTGGCCCCATGGTGTCATTCAAGAAGATGATAGAGTCGCCGATCCGCAGCTCGGCGTGAGCGACTTTCCCGTCGGGAGACAGTGCGCGCCCTCCCTTTTCTGTCGCCCCGAAGGCTTTCTTGTAGAAGTCGATGGCTGCGCCAGCATTGGCGCAGACCAGGTTTGGCGTAATCGTGTGATACCCCTCCGGAATTGGCTTCACAGCAGCGGTCATGAAGGACCTCCTGTGTCCTGAAGGTGTGAATTCCACTTTCGCCCCAAAGAAGAGTGGAAGGACTGGAGAAAAGATTTTGCTGCTCGCCCTTGTGGAAGTCAACAGGAAGAATCTGCTGCTCGGCGTGAACCCGGATGAAATATTTTGCAGAAATTATACCGCGAGTCCATACGGCAGAAATGACAAAATATTAAGCGGAGCGCAATGGCTGCTGATCCTCCGGCAATCCTGCGGCGACCAGCGAATGAACGCGCGCAAGCAGTTCGCTGCGCCGCTCGGGCGTGTACTCCGAAGCGTCAACCGCGGGACCGAAGCGAATGGTGACGTCCCCGCCATGAATTCTCCATCCGCCTTTTGGCATTAGCTTCTGTGCCCCCACAATCGACACGGGCACGACGGGTACGCCCGCCGCAATCGCCATCAAGAAAGTTCCTTTCTTGAATGGCCGCAATCTTCCGTCAGGACTGCGCGTCCCCTCCGGATACACAGCGAATGACAACCCCTGTTTCAGGCGTTCGATTGCGATATCAACACTGGCCGCGGCCGATTCTCTGTCCGAGCGGTCAACAGGGACAAATTGCGCCACGCGCATTCCGCGAGAAAGAAAAGGAATGCGGAAGAGTTCCTTTTTAACCATAAGAGCGACGCGGCACGGAATTACGGGGATGAAGGTCATAGGATCAATTGCGGAAATGTGGTTCGCAGCGAAGATGCAGACTCCTGGGGGAATCTTCTCGACGCCCTCCGTGCGCACACGAATCCCCACGATGCGCAGCAGAACACCGATCGCCTTCATCGAGGTCCAATACAGCGCATCCGGTCTCTTGGTGATAAACGTCCAGAGAATCAACCAGGGGAGAACGAGAATCAGTGCCAGCAGGATGTAAAGGAAAACGAAAAGAGAGCGAATCATGGAACAGAGTTGAAGGTCGGGAGTTGAGTGTTGAGAGCAGTAAGTTGCGGGCGGTCCCGCACAACCATTGCCAGATGGGCCAGCAGCGGAATCAGCCCCGCAATCTTGAGAAAGTCGCTAGCGATGTGCATGTCAGTCTGTCGTGCCACGCAAGAGGCCTTCGCGAATGCGGCGTTGCCGATCGGTTGGATGCGGCACTTCCGTAATCGAGTATGCTCCTCCGGCTTTAGCGCCCTCGATTTTGAGCTGTAATCCCGCCAAATCCAGAAACTTGTCGAACGGAATCTCAGCGACGCCTGCGACATAGAGGCGAAAGAATTCCTTGAAGCTCGTGCCCGCCACTTCTTCGACCACCGCGCGAATGCCCTCGCTGTCGTCGTAAAACTTATGCTGCCTCGCATACTCTTCGTTCATGCGGCGCATGACGTCGTCGAGCGACTTCCGGTTATCCGTCGCGTCGCGGATGGCGAGGTCCAGCATCACGCCCAGGATCTGGCCCTTGCCGTAGTACGAAATGCTGCGATCGGGAAGCAGGTAATCGTCATACTTTTCGAGCCACGCGTCCAGACTCGAATCCTCGACGCTCTGCCATGTGTGCGCCGGCCGCGATTCTAGCTCCGTGATTTGGCTCGCGAGGTCGCGGTAGAACTCATCTTTCGACCATAAATGCGTGCGTTCGAGCGTGTACGAGCCGTACGTGCTGGTCACGCCTTCGGCGAACCACAGCGCACGCGTGTACTGCTCTTTCGTGTAATCAACCGGCTCGAGCGTTCGCGGGCGAATCCGCTTCACGTTCCAAGCATGAAAAAATTCGTGCGCAGGAAGCTCCAGCAGTTCTCCGGGCGAGTTCACCGAGATTGCCGCGGAATTCGCATGCTCCATCCCGCCGCCGGCTACTTCGCCCCGCCCACCGATATGAAAAATGAACGTGTACTCCTTGAATGGCGGGCCGCCCATAAGTTGGAGTTCGTAGTTCGTGATGCGCTGAAGATAATCCTCGAGGCGGCTCTTGTTGTAACTCTTGGAATCGACCGCGACTCGGAAGCGTGCGTCGTCGCTATCAAATTCGAATTCGTCAAAGCTCCCAATCTCGACGGGCGCATCCACAAGCTCGTCGTAACTTGCTGCGACGAACGAGTTCGGATCCGGGCCGGGCGTGAGTTCCGCGATCGTTTTCCAATCTGCCGGCACATTCTCGAACCGAATCTCAATATCTTCACTGCGGCGATCCGGCACGTACATCAGAACTTCCGCTAGATTCAGAAACGCGTGATGCTCATTGAGTTGCGAATCGAACGGGCTTGGCTCGTTCCATTCGATCTCATAAGAAAATGTAATCTCGTGAAGTCGTTCGCCACCCAAAGTGCAGGGACACAATTGCCAGGTCTGCTTATCCAATTCCGCGGGGGCGCGCGCCGACCTCATGGCTCCGAGAACGCTAGAGACGAGGTTTGCACGCACTCGATACGAAAAATCGCGAATCTGGTACAGCGCGTTCCACGCCGGCATGGCGACAGTGACATCGTCGTTTTTGACTGGGATGCTCATGCTGACGTAAAACAAATGCTTCTCGGGATGTTCGAGCGAGACTTGATACTTGATCGTCGCGCGCGCGGAACTCGCGACCAAAAGCAAAAAAACAGCAGCGAGAAGCCTGCGAATGCGCCACACGAGCCGCCAAGAATTCACGCGCGAACGCCCGAACCCTTCAGCTTTTCGAGGAGTTTGCCGCAGAGGCCATCGAAGCTTCCATTCGACATCACGAGAACGAGATCACCCGGCCTGACATGCTCCGCAAGGTAATCGGCAATTTCCGTGGACGAGTTGAACGCTTCCACTGTGCGACCAAGCTTGCGAAGCGATTCGGTCAGCGCCTCCGGCGAGAAACGATCATCCTCCGAAAGCAACTGCGGGCGATTCACGGGTCCGATCATAATTCCGTCAGCAAGAGAAAGCGCGTCCGGCATCACATCCTGAAACACTCTGCGGCGCATCGTGTTCGATCGCGGCTCGATTGCTGCCCAGATTTTTCGTCCCGGCCAGCGCGTCCGTGCTGCCTCGAGTGTGAGGCGAATCGCCGTCGGATGGTGCGCAAAATCTTCTACGATCAGCACGCCGTTTTCTTCGCCTTTCACTTCCATGCGCCGGCGAACGCTTTGGAAGCTTGCCAGCGCGTTCTCGATCGCATCGCGCGGGATGCCGCGCCCGTGACTCAGCGCCACCGCAGCAAGTGCGTCGAGCACGTTGTGCTTTCCGGCCATCGGCATGCGCACGTGCGCCACTTCGGTTCCGCGGCGCGCGACCCGAAAATCGGTGGCGGAATCGTGCCATAGAATATCGCCCGCGCACCAATCGCAATCTGGAGTGAGGCCGAACGTCTCCACAGCGCAGAATGCCTTCGCGGCCACCTCCTTAACCTCCTGCGATTCGCCCCAAATCAGGATGCGTCCTCGGCGCGGCACAAGTCCAACCAACCGCCGAAATTGCAGCGCGATAGAGCCGAGATCGGGATAAATGTCGGCATGATCGTACTCGAGCGACGTGATGATCAGCTCGTCCGGATGATAGTGAAGGAATTTCGGCGCCTTATCGAAAAACGCGGTGTCGTATTCGTCGCCTTCAATAATGAACTCCTCGCCGCCGCCCAGACCGTAGCTGCGATCGCCGAAGTTGCGAGCCACGCCGCCGACTAGAAAATCAGGCCGGCGGCCCGCCACGTGAAAAATCCAGGCCAGCATCGCGGTGGTGGTCGTCTTGCCGTGCGTTCCCGAAACGACAATCGACGTGTGCCCCGGGATGAAATACTTTTCGAGAATCTGTGGCATCGAGCAATAAGGAATTTTTTCGTCGAGTATGTATTCGAGTTCAGGATTGCCTCGCGAAATAGCGTTCCCGATCACCGCGAGATCGGGCGCAGGCTTCAGATTCTCTTCGCGATAGCCCTCGTTCCACGGTATGCCGAGCGACGAAAGAAGCGTCGACGCGGGTGGATACACGCCTGTGTCGGAGCCAGTCACGTGAAAGCCGCGTTCCTTCAGCATGCCCGCGACTGGCGACATGGCAACGCCGGCGATCCCCAAGAGATGAATGTGTTCTATAGCTGACATCGCGTTCGTCTCAGACAATCCAGCACAAAGAAAATCATTTAACTTACTGCCGCCTCGAATATCTCGAGTTTTCCAGCCTCGTTGGCGGCGAGACGCGCGCGCACGCCGAGCGGCAATGTCAACATGGGCCGATCCGTGTGCCCAATCGGCGCGCCCCACAAAACAGGAAGTTTCAGCCCGCCCAGGATCCGTCGCGCAACATCTTTTACCGTCTCCGTTCCCGCCGGCGCGTCGCAGCCCGGAAACTCGCCGAGAATGACGCCCGTCGCGCCATCGAACTTGCCCGCTTGCTTCAAATGCATCAAAGCGCGATCGACTTGGTACGGCTTCATGTCGCGATCTTCGAGGATCAGGATCGCACCGTTCGTATCCAGCTCCCACGGAGTGCCCAAGCTCGTTTGCACGAGAGTCAGACACCCGCCAAGAAGAATTCCTTCGGCTACGCCTGGCGCAAGCGATTCTCCGCGTAGATCAATCGCCCAGCCCTTGTTCGTTTCCGTGATGGCGCGCGTGAAGCTTCCGTGGTCATAGCCGCCGCGCGAGTCTGCCCCGCAGTCCAGCCCTGACCCAACCATCGGCCCGTAAAACGTTGCCCACTTGAATTTCTGCCACGCCCAAATCTGAACCGACGTGATGTCGCTAAACCCACACAGGATTTTGGGTCGCGCTTGAAGATCTTGCAGCGCATCTAGCAAGTAATTCGAGCCATATCCGCCGCGCGCGCAGAAGATGGCTCTTGACTCCGCTTCGCAAAGGGCTTGCGTCAGCGCCTGCACACGATCGCTTTTCGAACCCGCAAAAAAGCCTTCGCGTGCCAGAATCCGCAACCGGTCCGCCTTCACAACATACCCGAGCCGCGCCAACTCCGCGCATCCTCGTTCCAGCCGCTCCTCATCGACAGGGCTGGCTAGCGAAACGACCCGCACAGAATCGCCGCAACGTAGCGCAGGAGGCTTAAGAGGCGGAAACATGTGGCATGTCGAGAATAAGGAAGTATCGAACGCGAAAACAAGCGAACACTTCCCCGTTAGCGTCAAAAGCTAAACGCCAATATCGAAAGCTCGCGGAAGCGCCGGGGATCGCCAGGGATGGCGGTTCAATGCGATCTCGGCTGAAATGGAGTCGTGGTGAGCAGCACATCGCCGAGCCCGCTCAGGGCGTTTGCGGGCGTAGTTTGGTTCGTGAAGAACGCGGCGAACCGGCCGTCGCTGCTAACTGGCACGCGCATGTGAATCTCGCTGGTGAGCGGCACCGCGCTCGCTGCCCTGTCGAGGGCCGTCAATTGAGTCACGCGCAGAGAGCAAGTGCCCACAGCGCCGAAGCACGTATCGTAAACGACGATATAGCCCATTCCTTGTGCATCGACCCACGGATCATCCGCTTCGGTCTGCACCATGTAGCTTACATAACGCCCCGACGGGCTAATCGCCGGCGAATAACTCCCCATAATATCGGCTGGCAAAACCCCATCCGCGGAAATACGCGCAGTCGAAGGCGCACAGTTGATCGAGGCTGTTGCACCCGCGCAAGTGTCTCGAAGATAGATTTCCTGCCGGCCCGTAGGCGCGCCCCCTAAGTTCGAAGCTCCCGACTGAAACACAATAAATCGGCCATCGCCACTAATCGACCCTGACCCGCTGTTGGCATTCCCCAATTCGTCGTCGGTCGAAACCGATACGCGCGAGGTCGACGCCACACACGCCTGACTTGAACTTACTCCCAGGCAAGTATCCCGCACGAAAATCTGCGAGATGGTTCTTGCGCCCTTAGGCGACGCGCCAACTGGGGACCCAGCGAATGCAACATAGCGCCCGTCGGACGAAATGACGGGCTGCGCCCCGGCGGCAACAGCGATTTTATTCTTGGCATCCACCGAAACGGGCATGGTTCGCGGCGTGCATGCGACACCCGCTGCGGCACCCAGGCACATGTCACGGACGAATGCGAGCTGTCCACCCTCGAGTCCTTGCCCCGGCGAGGTGAACGCCAGAAATCGGCCGTTCGCGCTTAGGGAACCCGCGTTGCCTTCGACGCGCTGGCCATCTGCATTCACGGACACCATCTCCGTCCTCGGCACGCAATCTGCCTGCACTCTGTTCCCCAAACACATATCGCGGATGAAGGCGCCTCTCACTCGACGCTCAGTAGACGCAGTTCCGGAAACAGGATTCGTTGCCCACGATGTGAACCCGACGTACCGCCCGTCGGCGCTGATTCCGAGCCCGTCCGTCGAACTTGCTGGTGCGTCCGGAGCCGAGCCATCCGCCGCGACGTCGACGGCGATTGTGTGCGGCGTGCAATTCGCGGCGCCAAGGCACGTGTCGCGCAGAAAAATGTTGCCTGACGCGCCCGCAACCAGATTTTTCGCCTCCGAATAAAAGACGACATACCGGCCGTCCGCACTCATGGCGGGAGACGAGCTGCCTCCATCCGCGGGCCCTCCGGAAACGTTCGCGGAGATAACTTGCGGGAATTTAGCGGCGCTGCTGGTCGAGGATCCAACCTGAAAACTCACAGACGGCGACGCGATGCCAAGCTGCGAAGTGTGCACGGCCACGCTGGCAACTATTGGCTGCGTTAGGTCAGTCGCCAATACTTCGGCTGTGAGCTGCGTCGCACTGCACGTACTTGGAGGAACGCACGTGTCGCGCAGGCCCCCGTTCCATGTCACGTAATCCCCTGAAACGAAGTTCGTCCCCGTCACCTCCAGCGTAAACGCGGGACCGTTGAGCGGCGCGCTGCTTGGCGAGATTGAAGTGATCGTTGGGCCGCCGTTGTGAGCGGGATTAATTGTGAACGAGAGGGCCAGCGAACGTCCTCCGCCGGGCGCCGGGTTCGTTACAGTAACTTGCGCGAGACCGGCGTTTTGAACATCTGCGGCTGTGATCGATACGGCAAGCTGCGTGCTCGCCGCATTGAAGGTGGTTGGCCGGTCCGACCCGTTCCATTGCGCGGTGGATGCGCTCATGAATTGAGCTCCGCTGACAAACATCGTGAACGCCTGGCTGCCTGCTGTGATTTCCGATGGAAACAGGCCGGTTATCGCGGGAGTCGGATTCGGAGCCGGCGTGCCGCTGCCGCAGGCCGCGAGCAACAACAGGTTCAGCGCCAGGGCCACAGGCGCGCTCCACCGCAAACGAATCAAACATTCCTCCTGCTACTGGCAGTTGGATTCCGCAGCTGCCCGTCGCGCAAGCAGCCGGCAAACGTCATACGGCAGGCACACAGAAGAATCCTGCCTCGAGCGGGTCAGAACTCTCGTGTTCCTGCGGCGCCACAGAACAAAACGGCGCAGCAATTCCCGCGAATCCCCCAAATAAACGGGACAAAATTGATAGCACTGCGGCGCGCAGCACGTCAACTCGGATTCCCGGATAAGACGAAAGGTTGGCCGCTGCAGACCACGCCAGTTAAACCGTCAGGCAAGCGAAACACAGCACCCTCACTCGTCTGATTCGCCGGTCCTTGCTTGCGCTTGTGACTTACACGCGGGAAAAATCGTCTTATAGAAGGAAGCTCTCCATGCATGATGAGCGATCAGCGAAGAGATGGAATTCCAATAGGAACGCCACTCCATCGCGCCGCGCAAATGCCAGATTCTTGGACCCCGCACTTCGCTACATTGAAGCTATAATTTTCGTTGCATTCGCCGCATTCGTGATCGCCCAGCGCGATTACGGCGTGCGCTTCCGCATCGGGATGAGCATCGCGGCGGTCGGCATCGCCCTTTGGGCCATTGCGCGCGTGCAGCGTGGCTCTTCCTTCATTGTGAGTGCGCAAGGACGAAAGGCTGGTGACCACCGGCCTTTACTCCAGGATCCGCAATCCACTCTACATCTTCGCGGGACTTGGCTACCTTGGCCTGTTCATTGCCCTTGGCAATTGGGTCGCGCTCGCCTTGTTTCTCGTGCTGTACTCCTACCACGTTCCGCGCGTGAAGAAGGAAGAACGCGCCCTCGAGCAAGCGTTCGGCGACGTCTACCGCCGCTACAAAGCGCGCACCTGGTTCTGACCCAAGTCGAATTTCTGGATCCTCGAAAGCTCCCAAGCGAGGATTTCTCTGCGATCTCTGCGCCTGCCCGCCGGCAGGCGGGTCTGAAGTCACTCAGGCTTGATCGGACTTTACAGTTTAAACGCCGTAAGCTTCGAAAACAGGTGCGCTCGCTTCGTGATCTCGCTTCGTTTGAGATTCGTCAATCTCTCGACGCCGAATCGCTCGACGGCGAAGCTGCCCAGAACCGAGCCGTAAACCATCGCTCGCCTCAATGTCTCCGCGTTAATGCGCCCGGCGCTGGCCAGATAACCCATAAACCCGCCCGCAAAGCTGTCGCCTGCCCCGGTCGGGTCGTGCACCTCTTCGAGAGGAAACGCGGGCACCGAAAACAGAAATTTATCGTGCACCATCAGCGCTCCGTGCTCGCCTCGCTTGATCACCAGCGTGCGCGGTCCCATTTCGAAAACGTGCTTTGCCGCCCGAAATAAATTGTGCTCGCCCGTTAGCTGCCGCGTCTCGTCGTCGTTCACCATCAGAATTTGCGTCAGCTTCAGAATCTCCCGCAACTCGGCCGGCGTGCGCGAAATCCAGTAATTCATCGTGTCGAGCGCAATCACCTTCGGCTTGCAACGAATTTGCGTCAGCACGGATCGCTGCAGCGTGGGATCGATATTGCCAAGAAAAATGAAATCTGAATCGCAATAAACAGCCGGCAGCGTCGGACGAAAATCGGCGAACACGTTCAGCTCGGTCGCGAGCGTGGTACGCTCATTCATGTTCTGGCTGTACCGCCCGGCCCAGAAGAAGGATTTGCCCGGCACTTGTTCCACGCCGGTCAGGTCGATCTTTCGTCCGCGAAAAATCGCCCGCTCCTTCTCCGTGAAATCCTCGCCCACGATAGCGACCACGCGCACTGGCGTGAAATAGCTGGCGGCCAGCGCGAAATACGCCGCGGCGCCGCCCAGCGTGCGGTCAACTTTGCCAAACGGCGTCTCGATTGCGTCGAACGCCACAGAACCTACGGCCAGAATCGACATGAACTCTCCGCTTTAGAACGCAGCAGTGTACAGAAGCAGCCTCAACGGCCGCAACGCTGGACCCGAATGCAATTTCCAGAAACGCGGGAAGGTACAAACGCCGGAAGAAACGCATGCGGACTACGGCGTGTCCGGCATGATTTTCATGTGCAGCTCGCGCGAACGCGGTCCATCGAATTCCGCGAAAAAGATTTGTTGCCAGCGCCCCAGCGCCAGCCGGCCGTTTTCGATCCACACCATCTCCGACGAGCCGATCAGCGCGGTCTTGATATGCGAATCGGAATTTCCTTCGGAGTGTTTGAAATGAGCGCTGTCGGGAACCAGCCGGTCCAGCGCGCCCTCCATGTCGCTGGCCACGTCCGGATCGTAGCCCTCATTGATCATCACGCCAGCCGTCGTGTGCGGGACGTACAAGTAGCACACGCCGCTCTTGCAGCCCGACTCGCGAACTGCCTTCGCGACTTCTTCCGTGACATTCTTGATTTCCGTGCGCCGCGATGTGCGCACCTTGATCGTCTGAATTCCCATGAGATCGGCTTAAGAGTCTGCGTGACAACCACGGTTTTCGTCAGGGCACGGCTTCCGCGTTTTGTGCGTCCCGGACGCTTCTGCGGGAAGCCGTACCGCAAACACTGCAAAATCAACGCGGCTTTAGCGGTGATCTTTCAACACGTTGTTCCCTAAGAGGGTGTGGCCCATTCGGGCCAAACCGGAGAACGCTTTGCCTTATCTGTCTTTATCTGTGTTCATCTGTGTTCATCTGTGGTTAAGCGTCGTTCTTCAGCTAGCCACCAGCGCCGCCGGCGATTCCACACCGTAAAACTTGAACCACGGCCGCGCCGCCTTTAGATGATGGTTGACGTTCTCGATGTTCTCCACCCCTTGCCCGCTCAACCAATCCTCCAGCGCCTGCACCCCCTTTTTCGCGTACACCGGGATGCCTTCCTTCCACGTGGCTCGCCCGCACAACACGCCCGAGAAGTTCACATCCGACTCCGCGGCCAGCTCCAGCGCTTCCGCAAAAACGTCGTTATCGACTCCCGCCGATAGATAAATGAAAGGCTTCTTCGCAGCGGCAGCGGCCCGCCGGAAATATTCCTTCGCTTCCTCACGCGTGTAAGCGGACTCGCCTTTACACGCCCGCGTCCCCTTCACGAATTTCAGGTTCACCGGCACTTCGACCTTCAGAACATCCACTCCATATTGCGGCTTCGAAAATTCCTCCATGCTGCGCGCCACAACTTCAGGCTTCTTGCGCGCGAACGCGATCCCCTTCTCGTCACCGCCTTCCTCGTAGCCCACAAATTCGAGGAAGAACGGAACGTCCGCCGCCCTGCACTCGCCGCCAATGCGCTCGACCCACGCGTGCTTGATTTCGTTGACCTGAGGCGGATCGAACGGTGTGTAGTACAACAGAATCTTCACACAGTCGGCCCCCGCCGCAACCAGCCGGTGAACCGACCACACGTCCAGCAGGTCCGGCAGGCGGCCCGGCCGCGTGTTGTCGTATCCGCTGTTTTCGTAAGCGAGCAGCAGCCCCGCGTTCTTCGAGCGCACGCGCGCCGCTGGAAGCCCATACTCAGGATCGAGAAGAATCGCGCTCGCGTGCGGCGTCAGCACCTTCGCCACCGCCGACTTGAATTCTTCCAGCATCTTCGATGTGACTTCCTTCTTGTCGATCCCCTTCTCTTTCGCGATGGCGCTCTTCAACGAGCCGCGCTGATCCATTGCAGCCGCCGCGATAACCCCGCGAGAATCCGCTACCGCTTGCATCCCTTTTTGCTTTCCCGGTGTGATCTTCATGCTGTTGCCTCCAAAGGCGCGAGAATGGCGTGAGAAAAACAAGCAATTCTAACACGCCGCGCGGTGGACGAAGGAGAGGTTGGCGTCACGCGCCTACGTGACCCGCTTCACCACGTGCAAATGGCGTTTGGAGCTGAGCTTTAACGCCCGATAGTCGTTATTAGAGGCGTGTAGGGGCGGGGTTTCAGCGCCGGTAATCGAACCACTGCCGCATCGTCATAGTCGTTATTAAAGCCGTGTAGACGCGGGGTTTCAGC
>Ga0187819_10000200_pt1 | contig 28561 bp, 21 predicted proteins | sample NC_wetland_sal_i_15_FD_132411 | JGI IMG/M metagenome (GOLD analysis project Ga0187819, IMG submission 132411) | Wetland sediment microbial communities from Neuse River Estuary, North Carolina, USA - SO4_4 | ecosystem: Environmental > Aquatic > Freshwater > Wetlands > Sediment | place: USA... | reverse complement strand
GCGCTCGCGATTCGAAAGCGCGCGTTCGGGCCAGACCATCTGCTCGTGGCGCAGAGCGAATATGGACTGGCAGTCGTGTACATCGGGAAAAGGCAATATGAGGCGGCTGAGCCGCTTCTTCGCGATGCGCTCGCCACACGGCAGAAGGCGCTCGGTCCGGACCATCCGCTCGTTGCCGTGGCCCTCGTAGGGTTAGCGCAGATTTACGCGGCGCGAAAACAATACGCCGAGGCGGAATCCTCATATCAACGATCACTCGAAATCGAACGCGCAGCGCTGGGCCCCGTGAACCCGGCCATTGCGGATACGCTCGAGTCATACGCTGCACTGTTGCGGACTCTGAATCGCGGCCCTGAGGCTGACCTGCTTGCGGCAAGAGCCATGGTTGTGCGCGCGCAGTGGAACGAGCGAACTTCTTCGGGATCCTGAAGTTCAGTCTCTAACGCAGAATGCCCGTACGGACGCATCGTCTCTGCTTCCGCCAGCGGGAGTGTCCGAACGCCTTATCCAATCAAGCGAGGTCAGCGGGCCTGATCGGTAAGCGGCGTAGACGCTTGCCCGTGAGCGCGAAGACAGCGTTGGTCACCGCAGGCGCGAGGGGCGGCAATCCCGGCTCGCCCAAACCCGTGGGAGCCTCAGTGCTAGCCACAGAATACACGTCGACAACGGGCATATCGCGCATGCGCAGAATGTCGTACGTGTCGAAATTGCTTTGCTTGGCGTGACCCGCGTCGATGGTAATTTCGCTTAACATGGCGGACAGCGCATAAGCAACCGCGCCTTCGATCATGGCCTTGACGCCGTTGGGGTCGATGACGCGGCCGCAATCAACCGCGCTCGTAATTCGATTGACGCGCAGTTTTCCTCCGGTGCCCACCGAAACGTCAGCTACGTGCGCCACATAGGTGTTGAACGAATAGAACGCCGCAATCCCAAGCCCGTGGCCCGCGGGAACCGGCTTGCCCCAACCTGCCTTCTCCGCAGCCAACTGGAGAACGGCCCGGAAGCGGCCCGTATCGAGCAGGATGTCGTCGGGCGACTGCGCCTTGCCGACTTTGCGCACCTGCGTACCCAGCAAACGAAGTCGAAATTCGAGCGGATCGACTTTCGCGGCGGCGGCAAGTTCGTCGACGAAGCTCTCCACCGCGAAGCCGCTGCTCGACTCTTCGACCGACCGCCACCACATTACGGGCGTGCCGAATTTGGCCGGCGAATACTCGATGCGGAACGCGGACATGTTGTAGGGCGGCCACAGCGCGCCGCCAATTTCGGATTCTTCCGGCTTGGGGTTCGGCCGCCAGAAAACCGAAATGGAAGTGGATGCGATGCGATGACGCCAGGCGGTGATTTGGCCGCGATCGTCCATTGCGGCCGTCATGCGATGGTGGAAGGCCTGACGATAGAAATCGTGCTGGATGTCGTCTTCGCGCGTCCACAGCACCTGCACGGGCTTGCCGACGGCTTTCGAGACTTGCGCCGCCTCCACGCCGAAATCGGTGTGGTAGCGCCGGCCGAAGCCGCCGCCCATAAGCGTAGTGTGCACGTTCACCGCGGGCGGCTTCAGGCCAAGCACCTGCGCGACCGTGCCTTGAATCCAGTCGGGACTTTGCGTGGGCGCCCAGAGTTCGGCGCGATCGGCGCGAACGTCCGCCGTGCAGTTCATCGGCTCCATGGTGGCGTGCGCCTGAAAGGGCAGTTCGTATTCCGCTTCCATTTTGGCATACGCGTTCGACAAGGCCGCTTCCGCATCGCCGTCGGTGCGAATCGTCGCACCGGGTTTAGCGGTAAGCGACTGCAGATGATCACGCAGCCACGGCGTATTTTCGCCTGCCGCCGGGCCGTTGTCCCAGTCGACTTGCAGCGCCTCGCGGCCTTTCATGGCCGCCCAACTCGAATTGGCAACAATCGCGATGCCGCCAAATGTGTGACAGTCGGGCACCACAGGCGGGATTTCAACGACGTGAAGCACGCCCGGCACCGCTTTGGCCTTGCTCGCGTCAAAAGTCTTCGTTTTGCCGCCATACACGGGACAGCGCGCTACAACCGCGTAGAGCATTCCCGGGACGCGCACGTCGATGCCGAACTGCGCTGTGCCGTCCACTTTGGTGGGAAGCTCGATGTGCGGGATATTCTTGCCGATATAACGAAAATCATCGGGATTCTTGAGCGGCACTTTGTTCAAGTCGGGTACGGGAAGCTTCGCGGCCTTTTCCACCAGCTCGGCGTAAGTGAGGGTATGCGCGCGAGGGTTGTGAACCACGACTCCGTCTTTGGCGTGGCAAGTTTTGGGATCGACGCTCCACGTCTGTGCCGCGGCGGTGATTAACATCTCCCGCGCGGCGGCGCCCGCCTGTCGCAAGGGCTTGTAGGTTCCCAGAACCGATCCGCTGCCGCCGGTGCCGAGGTCGTAAATGTCGGGATTGGTCTGCGCGTGCTCGACGCGCACCCGCTTCCAATCAACTTCAAGCTCATCGGCCAGAATCATTGCCAGCGAGGTGAGTACGCCCTGCCCCATTTCAGATTTCGGAACGATGAGTGTGACGTCGCCCGCCTGGTTGATGTGCACCCAGGCGTTGAACGGATTGACTCGTGGCTTTTCCTGCGGCTTGTCCTGCGCGAATGCGCCTCGAGCCCAATGGAAACGGACGACCAGCGCCGCGCCGGTGGCGGCGGTGGTCTTCAGGAAATTCCGGCGGCTGAGCTTCGATGCAGCAGCAGAGGAAGTCATCGCGCACCTCCTTGCGCTGAGGCCGCGTCAGGCGGCTGAAGTGCTTGCACCGAAACCGCTGTGGGCGCTTGTGCGGGACCCGCGTTCAACTGGCCTGCCGCGCGATGAATCGCCCGGCGAATTCGCTGGTAGGTTCCGCAGCGGCAGATGTTGCCCGACATGGCGCGATCTATCGCTGCATCGCTAGGCTTGGGATTCTTCGCCAGCAACGCCGCTGCCGTCATGATCTGACCTGACTGGCAATAGCCGCATTGCGGGACTTGCTCCGCAATCCAGGCCTGCTGAATGGCATTGCTGCGATCAGGGGAAAGCCCTTCGATGGTTGTCACGCTTTTGCCCGCCACTTCGGAAACGGCAATCTGGCACGAGCGAGTTGGAGTACCGTCGAGGTGCACCGTGCACGCGCCGCACTGGCCGATCCCGCAGCCGAATTTCGTGCCGGTCAGGCTCAGGCTGTCGCGCAAGACCCACAGGAGCGGCGTTTCAGGGTCGACATCAACGGTTTGCGGCTTTCCGTTCACCTGGAAGGCAATCGAAGCCATAACTTCCTCCTCGCTGGGCGGTAATCGGTAATTCGTGAGCGGCTGGCGATGACTGACTCAGCAGGCGCGCTGCGCGAGCCAAGGGATGTGGCGAACCGTCGATTTGAGTCTCGCAGTCGCAAACCGCGCAGCACTTTGCCTGTGCGATTTAGACGTCCCAGGCGGCCTTTGGTTTTTCTATCCCGGTTCCCGCGCGGCACCTACAACCCCAAAATTCTGCCCCTAAAACCTCGCACATTTTCGCCTTAGAATCAATGAGGTATGCTCTTGCTGGCAAATCTCAGGCCGGGACTTCCCTTGCAGATACTCTCGCGATGGGCCAACATTTGGCGGGTGAAATCATGAATCACGAGGAGCACGATTACGATCACGACCTCGGCATGGACAGGCGCATCAGCCGGCGGGACTTCTTAAATGGCTTCGCAATCGCCATCGGAAGTTCTGCCGTAACCCGCAATTCTAGATGGCTTGCAGACTTTGGGACGCCGGAAGCCCGCTTCGCACCCGAAAAAAAACCTGGGTACTATCCGCCGGCCCTCACCGGCATGCGCGGAACTACGGACGCGGTGATGAAGGTGGGGCATTCGCTTCGGGACGGAAAGAGATGGAGCGCCCCGGCACCGGATTCCGAGACGTATGACTTAATCATCGTCGGCGGCGGCATCAGCGGCCTCGCTGCCGCTTACTTCTTCCGCAAAACAGCCGGGCCAAACGCGAGAATTCTGATCCTGGAAAATAACGACGATTTCGGAGGGCACGCTCAAAGAAACGAGTTCCACAGCTCGGGACGAAAGATCATCGGTTACGGCGGGACACAATCGATCGCTGGACCGAAAGGATACAGCAAAGAAGCCATGGGGCTGCTGCGCGAGTTGGGGGTCGATGTGCAGCGGTTCTATCGATATTACGACCAAGGCTTCGACGAATCGATGGGCCTGAGCGAAGGCGTGTTCTTCGACAAGGAGACTTTCGGGACAGACCGTCTCGCGAAGGGACGGCGTAAGCTTCCGTGGCCCGAGTTCTTTGCGCAGACTCCGCTATCGCAACAGGCGAAGAGCGATCTCATAAGACTGTACACGGCGAAGGTCGATTATTTGCCGAAGCTATCCGCGTGGGACAAAAAGGTCCTCCTGGCGAAGACTAGTTACAAGGATTACCTGCTTAAATACGTAAAGGTGCATCCTGAGGTGATCCCCTACCTGCAGAAAGACACGTATGGGCTGTACGGTGTTGGGATTGACGCCGTGCCGGCCGGCGATCTGGCGGGGCTGGGTTATCCCGGCTTTCAAGGAATGGATCTCTCGGGTCCTCCTGGCCCTGGTTTGGGTGTCGAAATCACAAAGGAAGACCAAAATCAGCCGTATATCTTCCATTTTCCGGATGGCGGCGCGTCGATTGCGCGCATGCTGGTTCGATCGCTGATTCCAGACACGCTTTCCGGGCACGCCATGGAAGATATCGTGACTGCGAAAATGAATTACGTGCGGCTCGACGATGCCGCTTCTCCGATTCGAATCCGGCTCAACAGCACGGCCGTGCACGCCCGAAATTTGGGTGATCCGGCCAGTGCGAAGGAAGTTGAAGTCGTCTACATTCGCGGGGGCGAAGCGCGCTCGGTGCGAGCAGGAACGTGCATTCTCGCTTGCTGGAATATGGTGATTCCCTACATGTGCCCCGAAATGCCGGAGAAACAAAAAGAGGCTCTGCTGTACGGGGTAAAAGTGCCCCTCGTTTACACCAACGTGCTGATTCGAGATTGGCAGCCGCTGAAAAAGCTGGGAGTCGACAGTGTGAGTTGCCCGGGGTGCTACTTCGAGTCATTCATGCTCGATTATCCCGTCAGCATGGGTGCATATCAGTTCCCATCAAACCCCGATGATCCCTGCCTTCTTCATGTCGAGCGCACTCCATGCCAGCCAGGCTTGCCTGCACGGGACCAGCAAATCGCAGGACGCCAGGAACTGCTTACCACCACGTTCGCAGATTTCGAACGCCGCATTCGAAGCCAATTGGGACGCGTCCTGTCGCCCGGCGGCTTCGACCCGGCAAGCGACATTCAAGCCATCACCGTGAATCGCTGGCCGCACGGCTACGCCTATGAATACAATTCGCTCTTTGATCCGAACTGGCCCCCGGAGCAGCAGCCATGCGTCATCGGACGGCAGCCTTTTGGCCGGATTTCGATCGCCAATTCAGACGCCGAGGCTCGTGCTTACACCGATGCTGCCATCAATCAGGCTTATCGCGCCGTGCAGGAAGTCACTGCGCTTGCAAGAAACAAATCCGCGCAAGAACGCAGCTTTGGCGAATTGAGTTCGTCTGTTTCGGTTTAATTCGTGCGGCTCTATGCGCGCTGTGGAGCGACTTCGACGCGCCGTTCACTCACGCTCGCCAGAGCGGCTTCGAGCACACCGAGTCCCTCGTCGAATTCCTCGTCTGTGACGACCAGTGGAACCAGCAAGCGCAGCGCATTCCCGTAGGTTCCTGTCGAAAGCACGATCAGGCCGTGCTCATAACAATAGCGCACAATCTGTTCGGTCTCTTCTTTGGCCGCTTCACGGCTTTGGTGTGATCGTACTAACTCGATTGCCCGCATTGCTCCCATCCCGCGAATATCGCCGATGAGCGAATACTTGGCTCGCCATTCGCGGGCGCGAGATTCGAATCGTTCGCCGATCCTCTCCGCACGAACGCAGAGCCCTTCACGCTCGATGGTCTCGATTGCGGCAAGCGCCGCAGCGCACGCGACCGGGTTTCCGCCGAAAGTACCGCCTATGCCGCCCACCCCGGGGGCGTCCATAATTTCCGCCCGGCCGGTTACCGCCGCGAGCGGCAAGCCGCCGGCAATGGATTTCGCCGAGACGAGAATGTCCGGTTCGATTCCATAGCGCGCGCTCGCAAACATCGCCCCTGTGCGACCGAATCCTGTCTGCACCTCGTCGGCAATAAACAGAATCTTGTGCCGGCGGCAAATGTCTTGAATGATGGCGAAGAACTCCACCGGCGGCGTGACGAACCCACCTTCGCCCAAAATAGGTTCCGCGATAACAGCGGCGACCGACTCCGCGGCCACAACGCGCTTGAATGTATCTTCCAAGTGTCCTGCGCAGAAAATTTCACAGGACGGATAGTGCAGCGAGTACGAGCAGCGATAGCAATAAGCGTAGGGGATGCGGTAAATGTCAGCTGCAAACGGCTCGAAGCCTGCTTTGTATGGATGCGTTTTGCTTGTCAGCGACATCGTCAGCATGGTGCGGCCGTGGAATGCGTCTTCGAAGCAGATGACGGCGGGGCGTTTCGTGTAGCAACGCGCAATCTTTACCGCGTTCTCCACGGCTTCGGCGCCACTGTTGACGAATAGCGTCTTTTTCGCGTACTTCCCCGGCGTGATTGCGTTCATCTTCTCGGCGGCCGCGATGTACTGCTCGTACGGCGCGACGCTAAAACACGTGTGCGTGAAGGCGTCGAGTTGCTTTCGAATGGCAGCCAAAACGGCCGGCGCGCAATGGCCCACATTCATGCAGCCGATCCCGCCTGCAAAGTCGATCAAGCGATTTCCGTCCACGTCTTCGACGATTGCGCCTTCGGCACGGGCGGCAAATACCGGCGTGGCATGAAACACTCCGCGCGCGACCGCGGCTTGGCGCCTTTTCATCAGCTCTTGCGATTTAGGGCCGGGAACGGCTGTTCTGAGATGAATGGCTGGCATATCAGTACCACCCAATGGGCTGCTCGTTCAGATTGATGTGAACCTGCTTGGTCTCCAGATATTCTTCGATCCCCCACGGCCCGAGTTCGCGCCCGAAACCGGATTGTTTGTACCCACCCCAAGGCGCCTCGACGTAGGTCGGCTGCATGTGATTTACCCACACGATCCCCGCGCGCAGCGCTTTCACGACGCGAAAGGCCCTGAAAATGTCGCGCGACCAGACCGCCGCGGCAAGGCCGTACGGAGTTTCGTTGGCAATGCGAATCGCTTCCGATTCGTTCGCGAACGGAATCACTGCGGCGACCGGCCCGAAGATTTCTTCCTGCGCGATGCGCGCGGAATTGTCCACGTCGTAGAAGATGGTCGGTTCGACGTAGTATCCGCGAGAAAATGCCGGCGCGCGGCCGCCGCCCGCAGCGAGCTTTGCTTCCTTCTTGCCAACTTCCTGATAGGAACGGACGCGCTCGAATTGCTCTTTGCTGACCAGCGGGCCCATCTTCGTCTCGCGTTCGAGCGGCGGGCCAAGGCGAATTGATTTGGCCTTGGCGGACATCGCATCGACAAACTTCGAGTAGATGGCTTTGTCCACCAGAATCCGGCTGCCGGCGGAACAAACCTCGCCCTGGTTGATGAAAACGCCAAATAATGCACCATCAATTGCGGCTTCGAAATCCGCATCGGCAAAGAATATATTTGGCGACTTGCCGCCAAGTTCGAGCGTCACACGCTTCACGGTATCGGCGGCCATTTTCACAATCATCTTTCCGACTGCGGCGCTGCCCGTAAACGCGATTTTGTTGACGTCTGCGTGCTTGACGAGCGGCGCGCCCGCGCTTTCGCCAAACCCGGTGACGATATTCACGACTCCAACCGGCAGGCCCGCATCTGTAAAGTAATGCGCGAACTCCAGGGCGGTCAGCGGCGTCTGCTCGGCGGGCTTGAGCACGCAGGTGCAGCCTGCGGCGACCGCGGGAGCTAGCTTCCATGCCGCCATCAGCAGGGGATAGTTCCACGGAATAATCTGTCCCGCGACGCCGATGGGCTCGCGCATCGAAAGGCTCAGCGCATTGTCCGGAACGGGATTGACGTGGCCCAGCACTTTCGTTGCGAGGCCGCCGTAGTACTCAAAGCAGGTGGCCACGTCCGCGATGTCGTATTCGGCTTCGACAATCGGCTTGCCGCAATTCCGCGCTTCGAGTTCGGACAGCGCCGCGGATTCCTGGCGAACTCGCTCGGCCAGCCGAAACAGAATCCTGCCGCGCTCTTGCGCCGTGGTCTGCGGCCAAGGACCTGAATCGAACGCGGCTTTGGCAGCGGCCACCGCGCGGTTGACGTCCTTTTCATTCGCATCCGGAACTTCGGCAATGATTTCCTCAGTCGACGGATCGACGGCGGGAAAGTACGAACCGCTCTCGCTTTCGACAAATTCTCCGTTGATGTACATCCGATAGCGTTTCATCACAGATTTCCTCGTGTTGGCGGGAACGGTTCGGCCAGAACAGCGGCCCGCCGCTCTTTGCGCCTGGCGTAAACATAGAAAAAAAAGACTGCGAGACCTATAAATCCTGCAGTGCCTCCGAACATCCACGCTTCGTAGGCAACAACTGATGTGATTTGCTGCGCTGGAAAGAAGGCCAGCGCAGACGCCAGAATTGTCGTGAACAGGCCACTCGTTCCGGCGAAGAGAAGGGTCGTCTTGCCATACACTCCCTGGCCGGCCGACGAACTGAAAGCGATGCGCAGAAGCGCCGCAAAAATGTAGATGAACGGAATAAGTTGCAGCACAACTGCGAGTGAAAGCAGGCGCTGAAATGTCTCTTGTACTCCCGATCCTGAAAGGCTCAGGACGACTAGAATGGTCGAGACTGTGGCGTGGACGATCAGCGCCATGTACGGCGTCCCATAGCGCGGGTGAACTTTCCCGAGCCAAGAAGGAAGATATGCGTCGAGTCCAGCCACAAAGGGGATTCGCGCCGAGCCTGCCAGCCAAGCCGACCCGATTCCTGCAATCGATATGCTGAGCATCACCGCGAACGGCGCCACAATCCAAGCCGCACCGACGCGATTGGCCATGTGAGCCACGGCCTGGACGATCCCCTCCAGCACGTTGATTTCGTCCCTGCGAATTCCAATCAGGAGCGCGAGCGTCGCGGCGATATAGAGAAACCCCGAGATAATCCCGCCCCATGCGACTGCGGAGGGCAGAGTTTTCAAGGGGTTCTTGATTTCATCGCCCATCACGGAGGCTAGTTCCAACCCCACCAAGCCAAAGCAAATCACGCCAAACGCGTTCAGCAGAAAATGCGGATTTGCCGGAATGCGAAAATCGCCGGGAGTTAAATTCGAACCGAAACGCGCCCAAACGATGATTCCCAGGCCGCCGAGAGTGGCTGCCGCTATTCCCGTGCCGATTCCGCCGAGATTGTTGATCCACTTTCCGACGCCCAGACCGAGAATATTGAGAACCACGAGCACGCTGAACAGAACCAGTGAGGCCCCCACCGCGAACACGCGATTATCCGCAAGTCCCTCGTGCCCTGGCCCCAGCGCGAACACCGACACACCCACGAAATAGAGCATCACGGTCGGAACGTACATCATGTTGTTCGTCCAGTAGCACCAACCTGACAGGAAGCCGTGAAAGTCACCGAATTCACGCTTGGCCCACAAGTACACGCCGCCTTCCCCGGGATAGCGATGAGCCAGTTCAATCACAGCGATTCCCTGAGGCCAGAAAAAAAGCACGAGGGCAATGAGCCAAAGCCAAACTGTAACTCCGCCATTCGCCGTAATGCTGGGCACAACGTTCAGGTTGAATACCGCTACGACGAACAGCGCGACAAGATCCCAGCGCCCAAGCGCGCGCTTTAGTTGCGGCTCAGATGCCGGCGAAATGTTTTCCGGTGACGAAATAATTCCTCGTTGCGGCGCGACGATTCAACGGTTCAGGAATCGATGATCTGCTGGACCCAAACGAATCCCAGATCAGCGCCGCCGCATCCCGCAATGGCCGCGTCAGTGTGCGACGCTCGTGGCCGCGCGCGGCTCCTTTTGCGCCGCAGCTAGAGCCGGAGCAACTTCCGCAAACGCCGCAAGGTGCCGGTCGATATCCGCTTCCGTGTGGGCCACGGAAATCGTCCACTGCTCATCCCACCAGTAGGGCTGCGGGATCACGCCTCGGTTCGTCATGCCAAACCAGTAATGCCGCCACAGGTCGCTGTCGATCGTCAGCCAATCGCGGTAGTTACGAATTCGCTTCGGAAAAAACATCAAAGCGCCGTTCGCGCCGGCCGCTTCAACGTAAGCGTTCAACCCTGCTTCTTCCAATTCTTCGTTGTACCCGTCGACCAGCTTCTTGTTCAGCTTCGCAACATGCTGATATGCGCCTGGCGTGAGCACTTCGCGGAACGTAGCAAGCCCCGCCGCCATGGCTACGGGATTCGTGTTGTAAGTTCCGCCGTGAAAAACGCGGTGATCGGAAATCAGGCTCATCACTTTCCGCGTCGAGCCGAATGCGGCAAGCGAGAACCCACCGCCGATGGACTTCGCAAGGCAGACGATGTCGGGTTTCACGCCAAAGTATTCACAGGCGCCGCCAGAGGCAAGTTTGGCACCCGTCTTCACTTCGTCGAAGATGAACATCGCGCCATTCTTCTTCGTAATTTCTCGCAAGGCCTGGTGATATCCCGGATCGGGCATCAGAATGCCGACGTTCATCATGATAGGCTCGACGATAACCGCCGCAATCTCTCCTGGATATTTGGCGAACAGGCGTTCCACGCCATCAAGATCGTTGAACTGGGCTACGACCGTGTTGTGCAGCGCCGCCTTGGTGACCCCTTCGCCGCCAGGAACCGAATTCGGAAACTTCGCGTCGCCGACTTCAGCGGCTTTAGGCTTCACAGAAACGAGCGCCGCATCGTGCAAACCGTGATAGCCGCCTTCCATCTTGATGATGCGGTCGCGTCCTGTCGCGGCGCGAGCCAGCCGCACCGCGTGCATCGTGCACTCGGTGCCGCTGTTGCTGAAGCGAACCATCTCGACGGGGAACCGCTTGCAAATTTCTTCCGCCAGCTCCCATTCGAGGTTGTGCGGCATGCCGAACATCGTCCCGGTGCCAAGCTTCTCTTGCACGGCCCGAACCACGGCGGGATGCCGGTGGCCGGCCATGAGGGCGCCAAAGCAAAGATTGAAATCAATGTACTCGTTTCCGTCGATATCGTGAATGTGGCCGCCCGAACCGTCGCGCGCGAAGATCGGATACGGGTCGTAAGCACGATAATTGCTGGCTACGCCGAGCGGGATGCGCGCCAACGCTCGCTGGTGCGCCTCGCACGAACGCGGCGTGCGCTTCTCGTAAACTGCAAGTTCCTTCGCCAGGCCTTCGTGCATAACATCCTCCAATTCAGGCTGATTCAGGGTTCCATCGCGCGCGTGCGGTGCCCAAAGTTACGCGGCACCCCTCGGTTTCACGTTCCATTGCCGGAAACGGAAGCCGCGCTTCTTCAGCTCATGGAAAAACGGTTCAACTGGCACCACGTTCTCCGGCGCCTGTACGCCCACGCCTCGGATCTGTCCACGGCCGAGCATCGCAGCCGCAATCGCTGCCGGAAAGCCGGTATCGCGTGCGACGGCAGAAAATTGGGGGCGCGACGTGAAACTTGCCCACATCTCTATTGCAGACGCGCTTCTTTTCTCATGGCGACGACCCGAGACAATCACGCGAATGGCTTCGACGTCCTTGGCCGGTTTCGTCGGCGCATTCACGCGCAGAGCGGCGAGCAGCACATCGCGCGGCGGCACTCTAAATCCGTTTACTGTGACGGGCTCGCGGCTGGTCAGCCCGGCATCGTTCAGGCTGCGCACCAGGTCGACGAGTTCCGGAGCGTAATTGATCTTGAAAAATACCTCGCGCACGCCTCGATCGCGAAAGCTCTCCGCCAGCGTTCCCAATTCCGAATGAATCGAGTGCCGCAGAACGATGCGCCCAATCGGTTTCGGAAAAGTTCCCGGCTCCGGATCGGACAGAATCGGCTTCTCCACGTATCGCCCGTTCACAAAATGAACTGGAGGGGTAGTCAACTCGTCGAGAATGGTCGCGATCGAAAAGGTGTACGCGATGGGACTGTCATAATGCTGCTGGTCGGCGCCCGCGTTGTACACGCGAATCGATTGGATGCGCTCGAACGAATCACCCAGGGCCCGCGCCATCACGTTCGTGATTCCTGGCGCGCCACCCATGCCCGGAATCGCCAGGCGGCCAATGCGCCGGAAATCGCGGTCTAGCGCGAACTGCTTCCGCGTCATGTGATAGAGGCCGCCCAGATCGGTGTAATTCACGCGGGCGGCCAGCGCTGCACGCATCACATCGAGGTTCCAGTTGTACTGAGTGCAATTCACGACCACATCGCACCCGCGCAGAATCCGCGCAAGCGATTGGGTTTCGCGCACGTCCGCGAATTTCGCGTGCGCTTTGCCTCGTCCGAATTCTCGGGCGACCTGGGCCCCGCGCGCGCGATCGAAATCGGCCAGCACAATGTCGCGCACGCCTGCCGTTCGCGCGAGGTCATAGACCACAGCGCGCCCCATCAAACCCGCGCCTAGAACGACGATTTTCACTTTCTCACCCGCGATGCCGAATCTCGTGGTCGGTGCGCGAGCCGAACGGCCTGAATTCCGTGTTGCGCGATCAGAACAACAGCTTTAGCCCGAACTGGATGACGCGCGGCGACTCGCGCGTCTTCACCACCTGCCCAAAGGTCAGGTCGGAAAAGTTTCCGTCCGGATTCGCGAACTGCGTATGGTTCCAGGCGTTGTAAAACTCCGCGCGGAATTCGGTATCGAACTTCTCGCCGATTCGCGTGCGCTTCTCGATGGATAGGTCCGTGTTGCTCAGCACAGGACCGCAGCACAGCGCGTGGGGCATGTTCCCGAAGGTGCCCAGGCCGGGGTCTGAGATATTGCTGAGCGTGTTCGACGTGAAATACAGGTTGTTCGGGTTGTTGGCGCTCGTCTTCGGACTTTGGAATTGGACCGGCCCTGTGATGAAGGGCGTGTTTGGATCTTCGAAGTTGAAACTGCTCATCAATTCCTGGTCGTCTTGCGTTTGCACGCGGATAGGGAATCCGCTCTGATATGAAATAATTGCGGAAACTCCCCAGCCGTCGGCAATCTTCCCCGTGAGCCCGCCGTACTCCGGAATTGGCAGTTGCCAGTAGGGGCTGAACACAAACCGATGACGCGCGTCATTGAGGGACAGTCCGCGCGTGAAATTGAAATTCAGCGGATCGAGGGCGTTCTCGAACGACGCGCCCTGGTCGATGGCCTTGCTGAACGTGTACGACGCCTGGAACAGCAAGCCGTGCGACAGGTTCCGCTCGAGCGAAAGCTGCAGCGCGTTGTAGTTCGAATTCACGATGGTATCTTCGGCAAAAATATTGGTAAAAATTGGAATACCATCCGCAGGGCAACCCACTCCTACCGGCTTCGCGCTCCCTCCGACATTCAGCATCTGCACGTTCAGCGGCTGGCACAACGGCGACGAGTACGCGCGCAAGCCCACCAGGTCTATCCCGTTCCCGCCCACCGTGGTTCCCCCAGGCACGCAATTCCCGCCGCTGCCGGCGTTGTAAGGCAGAGTCAATCCCGTGCACGAGGTCGCCGGCGTGCCCGGTGGCGGGGTGTACATCGGAATGGGCGTGCCGGGAGGAATGTAGAACTCGTTGTCGGAACTGAACGCACCGCAGGTGCTCCCGCTTAGCGGATCGCCGTCGAAAATGTTGTTCAGCTGCAAACAGGTCTCGGCATGCCCGTAGTTCAGGTCATGCGTAGCCAGCAGGTGATGCCCTTCCGTGCCCACGTAAGCCGCGCGCATGACCATGTCTTTGCCCAGTTGCCGCTCCAGTGTCAGGTTGTACTGCTCGGCGTACTGCGATTTCAGATGAGGCTGGAATTCGCCGAACAATAGCGAATGCCGGAATAGCGACCAGTCCGTGGGCGTCGACGGCGTCGTATTGATAATGCCCCCGAAAACGTTCGGAATGAACGGCCCGGCGACAGGGTCGCTCGACAGCGGCAGGAAGGGCAGGTTGAAATTGGTACCGGTCAGGATGATGCTGCCTCCGAAAGGAGGCTCAGCGCCAAATTGTTCCATAACCAGTTCCTCGATCGGGTTGTAGAAAACTCCAAATCCGGCTCGCACGCTGGTCGCGCCGGGCCCGCCGGTTAGTTTCGCCAGCCATCCGTCTGTCGCGCCGGGACTCCAGGCCAAGCCGATGCGAGGAGCGAAAGCCTTGTAATATGTTGTTGTCAATCCGCGCGGCACGCTCTTCTCACCCGGGAAAACCAGACCCAGCGGGAAAAGAGCATTCGCCGGACCGTTCGCGCTGCAATCGGTGCTTCCATACGTCGCAACAAGAGGGTTGTTCGCGCTTAGCTGGCACGGATATTCCGTTGTGGCCGCTCCCGGGCGGTACGTTTGCAGGCGGTTTCCCGTGTCGTAGTACGGGGTATTCAATTCCCAACGCAGGCCGTAGTTCAGCGTCAAGTTTGGCTTGAGCTTGAAGCTGTCTTGCGCGAACAAATACAAGGCTGAATTGCGCAGGTCCTCGCGCTGCGCGGCGCCCTGATTGTAGGAATTCGGCAAACCCAGCAGGTAATCCGGATAGGTATTCAGCGGAAATCCGACGTCGTCGGGCCCGCCGGGAGAGTAAATGTAATAGCCGTTGGTCTCGAAGAAAACGAACTGATCGAAGCGTTGCCGCCTCACGTCCGCGCCAAACTTCAGCGTGTGCTTCCCGAGAATCCGCGTGAAGTTGTCGGTCCACTGAAACGTGTTGCCGACCTGCGGCAACTCTCCTTCGAAGTTGTTGCCGATGTTAAATCCCCCCAGCACGTTGATTTGGGGCTCTCCTGCATGGCCGGGCAGATTCGTCGTAATGCCCAAAGACGGGTTCGAAGACACGACGCCGTTCAGATCCTGAAAGCATTCCGCCGCCGACACGAGATTCCCGCACGCGTCGTGGATGCTTGGCAGCAGGTTCAGCGGGTGGTCCAGCTTGGCCTGTCCTTCCCGAAAATAGTTGAAGCGAAACTCGTTGACTGAGTTGGTCCCGATCGTCCACGTATGGCTCACATTCCACTGCTGGACTCGCGTCGCGAACTGCGCCCCAAACCCGGGCAGAAGCCCGCCCGGCTGTTCCAGTTGAAAGGTGGAAAAGGGATCTTCGCGGTTGTCGTCCGTGAAATAGTAATAGACCGAAAGTTGCTGGGCGGTGTTGATCTTGTGATCGAAGCGCACCGTAAACTGGTCGAAGCGCTCGTCCCGCAGCGGAACGGTGGCCGTCGAGCAGCCCGCCACAGGGTCGCATCCGCTGGCCGGGGTGAAGGGCGCGACGTAGCGCTGATACAACGCCTGTGCTGTCGCATCGATGCATTGCGTTGGAATCACGTTGTTCGGGAAAATCTGCGAGTAAGCGACGCCGCCGGCGGGCAAGTTCGTTATATCCACGCCGGTGTTGCTCAGAATCGCCGCCCCGCAATTGGAAGCCGCTCCGCCGGTGTCGCGGGCCGCCATGAGGTTGGCAAAAGGTTGGTCTGTCAGAGTTCCGCCAAAGACATTGTTGATGGGGTCGGCATTGAAGGCCCCCGAAAAATCCCCGGTCGCGTTGGCGGTGGTCGGCAGCACGACTTTGCCGGAGGATACTCCCTGGCGCAGCCGGTTGCCCTCGTACGAACCGAAGATAAACGTGCGGTCCTTCTTGATAGGACCGCCCAGCGTCCCCCCGAACTGATTCTGCTTGTAATCGGGAAGCACCGGATCGAAATAGCCGCGGCTGTCGAGCTTCTCGTTGCGAAGGAATTCGTACACGTCGCCGTGCACCTGGTTGGTGCCCGACTTCGTCACCACGTTGACGACTGAGCCCGAATTCCGCCCGTATTCCGCGTCAAACGTATTCGTCAGCACACGGAATTCTTCGATGGCGTCCGGCGAAGGCTGAATGGCCGGTGAGTTCACGAAAATGTCGTTCCCGTCTCCCCCGTTCACCATGTAGTTGTTCGCCCGCCCGCGGCCACCGTTCACCGAAACGGCCCCAGGGTTGTCGCTCCCGTAGAAAAGGTCCGAACCCAGCTGCGATTGCACTCCCGGCTGAAGCTGCAGCAGTTGATAGGTATTGCGCGTGCTCAGCGGCAATTCGCGCACGGCCGTGTCGGTCATCACTGCGCCGATTTGGGTGCTGGTGGTTTCCACTTGCGCGGCATTCGCTTCCACCGTTACGGTCTCGCTCGAGCCGCCCAGTTGAAAGGAAACATCGACGAGAGCCACGTGCCCGATGCTCACCGACACGTCGTTGGCCACGAACTTCTTGAAGCCCTTGGCTTCCGCCGTGACCGTATAGGAGCCGACTGGCAGTTCCGGAATATCGAATGCGCCCGCGTTGTCGGTGGTCGCCGAGCGCGTCGTGTCCGTACCGCTCAGCGTTGCGGTGATCTTGGCGTGCGGAACGACCGCCCCCGACTGATCCTTCGCCGTGCCGCGCATTTCGCCTGTCGTTTGCCCGAAAGCAATGCTCGATGTGAGCGCAGCAGCGCAGAACAACACAAATACGTGTCCCCATCGCGCTATTCTCATCGACGCTCCTTGTGAAGAGCTGGCGTCCACCCTGACGCCTATTCCGAGACTTTCCGGTTGCGATCCCCGAACAGACCTTACTATAATCCAGGAACCTTAGAAGAAGCCGGACGGGGTTGTCAAGGGCAAACTGGGATGGGAGCCACCCGCAAATCTTCAGCGCAGGAACGCCCGGCGAGTTTTCGTGCGGGCGGCTTTTTGCGCATCAGCGACGTCGCGCGCATGATCGGCGTTTCTTCTTCCGTCCTGCGCTCGTGGGAAAATCTGGGTCTCGTGTCCCCGGCGCGCACGCGCAGCAAGTACCGGCTCTACACGCATGCGGACGTTCGCCTGCTGAAGCGCGCGCAATTCCTCCATCGGAACAAGGGTATGAATATTCCTGCAGTCGTGCATTTGCTCAAAACGCAAGGCCTGCTCAGGCGGTCTCCTCGCAACGACCGTCCCAAGCCGGTGGGCGAACGCCTCCGAAAGCTGCGCCTCGGCCGCGGGTATTCGCTGGCTCGAGTCGCACAGGCGGCGGGCGTTTCCGTTGGGTTCCTGAGCGCACTCGAGCGTGGGCACATGAGCGCGTCCGTGTCTACGCTGCGCCGATTGGCGCGCTTTTACCGCATCAATATACTTTCGCTGTTCGATCCATCGAATTCCAATCCGGGAGTCGTTCGTCCGCCTGAGCGGAAAATCCTCGAAGCCGGGCCGGGGGTGCGCATGGAACTGCTCTCCTGGGGAAACACGGTCATGGAGCCGCACCTGTTCCGCGTCGCTCCGTCAGCCGGCAGCGGCGAATCGTACGCGCACGAAGGCGAGGAATTCCTGCACATCCTTCAGGGGTGCCTCGAAATCGAACTGGATGGCGGAGAACGTCATCTTCTCGAGGAAGGCGACAGCTTTTATTTCGAAAGCAGCACGCAACATCGCTGGCGGAATCCGGGAAAGCGCGAAGCGCGCGTTCTGTGGATCAATACTCCGCCCAGTTTCTAGGTTAGGTCCGAATCGGAGGATTCTCGTCCTTGCGTAAAGAAGCTGAACTCCGCCCAGCAGAACGCGGCAACTGCGGCGCCGTTGTTCTTATGCGCGTAGTCGTGTTTGCTTTGTTCGTCTCGCTCGTACTGATTCCGCTTTCCTGCGGCGAAAAGGTGCCCAGCCTGAGCTTGCTCGTGTGGGAGGGTTACGCAGACCCGTCTTATATGCGCTCGTTCGAAGAAGCCCGTCACTGCAAGATCACGGCATCTTATATGGGGTCCAGTGACGAACTCGTCGCGAAGCTTCGCGGCGGCAGCGCAGGCAATTACGATGTGATTTCGCCTTCGAGCGATGTGGCCACGAGCATCGCGTCCTCCGGCCTCGCTGCGCCGCTCGATTTGTCGAAAATTTCGTCGTATTCACAGTTATCGGAGCGGCTCCGCTCGCTTCCGCTGGTACGCGTCAACGGCAATGTCTACGGTGTGCCGTTCACGTGGGGCCCCAATCCTCTTCTTTACGACACGACTGCCTTCGCCACACCGCCTGACACTTGGGGAGTTTTGTGGGATCCGAAACTGAAAGGAAAAATCTCGGCGTGGGACGAACTCTCCACGATGTACATGGCCGCCCAGCTTCTCGGCTACGACAAGCCGGATCCCAATCATCTCTACAATCTCAGCGATGCCGAACTCGAGAATGTGAAGAAAAAGCTTCTCGAGCTGAAGCCAAATATCCGCAAATTCTGGAGCACCGGCGGCGAACTCACCAACCTTTTCGAGAATCACGAAATCGTCGCGGCCATGGGCTGGCCGCTCATGACCAACCAGTTGCGCAAAGCAGGTTTTCCCATCGGCGAGACGATTCCGAAGGAGAACACCACGGGCTGGATCGACCATCTCATGATCACCGCCGCCAGCAACCACAAGGAACTCGCCACACAGTTTCTCGAATATATGATCGAGGCCAAGACACAGAAGGCTGTTGCCGACGTGACCGGCTATGATCCCTCGAATCCGCAATCGGCGCTGTTCATGACGGACGACCAGAAGAAATCGCTTCACCTCGATGACGTCGACGCCTACATGGCGCACATCTATTTCTGGCAGCAGGTCCCCCGTCGCGACAAGTACAACGAAATCTGGAACGAAGTGAAGGCCGCCGAGTGATTCGCCGCCGCTCCTCGAAATGCCGGGACTGCACACATGAGTAGTCCGCTCACTCGGACCTCCACATCTTCCGCCGTATCCGTACCTGAACCTCTGTTGTCCATCCGCTCGGTAGAAAAGCGATTCGGCGCTCGTTCCGTGTTGCGCGCCATTTCTCTAGACGTTGCGGCCGGCGAGTTCCTGACCATCCTCGGCGAAAGCGGTTCGGGCAAAACGACTCTTCTACGCTTGATCGCCGGCTTCGAACAGCTCGGCGGCGGCGAAATCTGGATGGGCGGCGAACGTCTGGACGTGCTGCCTCCTTATGCTCGCGAAGTGAATACCGTGTTTCAGAGCTATGCCATGTTTCCGCATCTTTCTGTGTTCGAAAACGTGGCGTACGGCTTACGCGCCAAGCGCGCCAATAGGAACGAAATCCCAGCCCGGGTCAAGCAGGCCCTGGCCATGGTGAAGATGGACGAATTTGCGGAGGCCGCGCCGTCACGGCTAAGCGGCGGACAGCAACAGCGAGTGGCATTGGCGCGCGCACTCGTGAACCGGCCTCGCGTGCTGCTGTTGGACGAACCGCTCTCGGCCCTCGATGCGAACCTCCGGCGCCAAATGCAGACCGAATTGAAATCGCTTCAGCGCGAAGTGGGAATCACTTTCCTTTTTGTCACGCACGATCAGGAAGAAGCGATGGCGCTTTCGGACCGGATCGCTCTCCTGCGCGGTGGCCTGCTCGAGCAAGTGGCCTCCCCCCGCGAGATTTACGCGCGTCCTGCCACGGCTTACGTGGCGCAGTTCATCGGCCAGACGAACTTGCTCTCTGCCGAAGTGCGCGACGGATTCGCGCATGCGGGCGCCATCGTCTGGCGCACCTCCGCGCCTTCGGGCAAAACGATGGTCGCCCTGAGGCCGGAATGCATCCGATTGCTCGATTCGGTCGACTCCTGCGCCGCAGAATCGTCTCCTGATGATGTACCGACGGCTCATTTCCGCGGGCGTATTCGCAGTCAGACCTTTGGCGGCGCCATGGATCTTGTCGAAATCGATTGCGGCGCTTCACAACTCCTCCGCGCGCGAATTCCCAACCCCGGCCCTCTCGCTGGCGAACGCGAGTTCGCATTTTGCGCGGATGACGCAACTCCCGTGCGCAACACTTTGCAAGACTAACGATGTATTCGCGCGCATACAAAGCCGCCGTAGCGATTCCCCCGCTGGCATGGGTCATTACCTTCCTGCTGATTCCTTACGCCGCTCTTTTTTGCTACAGCTTCTGGTCCGTTTCCCCGTCGCAAACCATCGTTCACACCTGGAGCCTCGCAAACTATCTGAGGCTCGTCGAAAACCCTATGTACTCGACGGTGCTTCTCCGCTCTCTGCTCATCGCCGCTTCGGTGATGATTTGCGCTCTGCTCATCGGGTATCCGCTTGCCTACTATCTGTCCTTCCACGCAACAAAGCGGAAGGACCTGCTTTACCAACTCGTGATCATTCCGTTGTGGGCCAGTTATCTTGTTCGCGGCTACGCCTGGAAAACGATCCTCGGCACCGATGGCGTGCTCAATGGACTCTTGCGCTTCCTGCACCTTACAAATCATCCTTTGCAGTTCCTCCTCTACAGCCCCTTCGCCGTTGTTCTCACCTTGACTCACATCTACACGCCCTTCGCGTTTCTGCCGATTTACGCCTCGCTCGAACACGTTCCCCGAAATCTGATCGAGGCATCGCACGACCTCGGAGCGGGCCCATGGGCTACGTTTCGTCGAGTGATTCTTCCCTTATCGATTCCAGGCGTTTTGGCTGGCGCAACGTTTGCTTTCGTCCTCACCTTCGGCGATTTCCTGGCTCCGTTGCTCGTTGGTGGAAACAGCGGAATCATGATCGCCAACATCGTCGCCAGCGATTTCGGAGCCGCATTCCAATGGCCTTTGGGCGCGGCAATCTCACTCTGCATGCTACTGCTGGTGGTAGGCACTCTGTTCGCCACCGAGAGCCTCGAAAGAAGGCTGAAACCCTCATGAGGAAACCTCAGCAGCACGGGCGACAGCGGCTTCTCGCCGCATATGCCGTGCTCGTTTACACTTTCCTCTACTTTCCGATCGTGGTTTTGATCCTGTATTCCTTCAACGGATCGGGTGTGGGAGGATTCCCGCCGCGCGGTTGGACTCTTGATTGGTACCGTCAGCTTTTCGCAGACGCCGCTCTTTGGGACTCGGTCTTCAACAGCCTTATCGTCGCATTACTTGCGGTCGCCATCGCCCTCGGCATCGGTTTGCCTGCTGCACTCGCACTGGATCGCGTCGAGTTCCCTGGCAAGGGCCTCTTTCGCCGGCTGGTCCTGCTTCCGCTCATCCTCCCGGGAATCATCACGGGCCTTTCGCTGCTGATGCTGTTCACTGGCGTGGGCATGAACCTGAGTCTCGTCACCATCACCCTCGGCCACGGCACTGCCTTGATCTCTGTCGCAACGACCGAGATTTTCGCGGGACTTCAGAAAATCGACCGCTCGCAAGAAGAGGCTTCACTCGATCTCGGCGCGAACTACTTCCGCACGCTTAGGCGAATAACCCTCCCGAATCTGCGGGTGTCGCTTATTGCCGCCGCGCTGCTGATCTTTACTCTCTCGCTCGACGAGATCGCCGTCAGCTTCTTCCTCATCGGACGCGAAAATACTCTGCCGCTCGAAATCTGGTCGCGTCTCCGCCAGGGCATGACGCCCGAGATCAACGCCATCTCAACTCTTATTCTTCTGTTTTCAATCGCCACGATTCTCGTTTGGTACCGATTGCGGATGCGCAGCGGTCGTCAACAGGAACCGACCGGCGGTTTCTTGACCGAAACGATCGAGGGAGAAACGCCCTGAACAAGCCGCAGAAATTCCAGACATGCGCCGACGCAACCACGCACTCCAAATTGACCCCTGCCATTGGCAGGTGTAGCATCCGCCACATTAGTGCCGCTTGGGGAGTAAACATGAAGACATTAAGAGTCTGTTGGTTACTCTGCGCGACTGTGCTTGCTTGCGTTGCCGGCGGCAGCGCCGTCCAGCCAAAATCACGACACGTCACCGCTTACACGCCTGCCATGCAGGAGCAGGCTGCTGCAACGTCTCAAAACCAAAAAACCGTCGAGAAGGTTCCGCTCGAACCAACCTCACCAGCTTCGGGGCAAGCGATGTACATGTCTTACTGCGCGTCCTGTCACGGCAAGGACGGAAAGGGACACGGTCCCGCCGCTTCTGCGTTGAAAGAGCCGCCGCCTGATTTGACGACGCTCGCTAAGAACAACAATGGTAAGTTCCCGGCCGATCGCGTCGCTCACGTATTGCAGTTCGGCGTGGAAGCTCCAGCCCATGGCAGCAAAGAAATGCCCGTCTGGGGCCCTCTGTTCGGCTCACTCCAGGGCAAAACAGCCGGAGGCGCCGGGCTGGTTCAATTGCGCATCACGAATCTGACGAACTACCTAAAATCCTTGCAATCGAAACAAGAATAAGAGGCCCGCCGGCTGAATCAGCGCAACCGGATTTGGTCGGCCTGAAATTGCCCAGCGACTCAAATTGTGCCTGGGAGATCTACGCCGCGTCCCGCCGCCCCGCAACTACACTTCGGCTGTTCATCGGCTCTCGCAGCCACTTGACAATCGCGTGCCAGGGATTCGTTCGTTCTCTGTGCCGGTAGGCTGTGGCTTCCGGTTGACCCTCAGACCCGGGCATCGGAGAGAGCATGCGCCCGACGCCGCCATGACCCGCCGCCACCGGTTCCATCGCAGTGAAAACGGGCGAAGGTTCCGAGGAATCCGCCGCTGCCTCGGCCTGCCCCTGGGGCAGACTGAGGATTCTCAGGGCCTTTCTGGCGTACCAGACAAGAACCACGAGAATGGCGAGCTGAGTCGTTAAACTTCCCAGTTCAAACCAATAGCTCTGGATCCAGTCGCTTATGTCGCTCATTTGGAATGACCCCTGCTGGAAAGGTTAAATCGATCCCGCGAGGAATAAAACTGGTTGAAAGGCCAAAAACCGTACAGGTCTACAAGCTGCTCGAAAGCACAGCGAGGCGCGGCGTAGCAGGGCGTCCCGGCAGCAATGCGATCGGTTGTTTGCTTTTCATGATGGAGTCGCTCGCCGCGGTGTCACGTGCCGGTGGTTTGCGCACCTAACTGGAAGCTGGCGAGTGCTTGGGCTTCGTCTTCAAAGGTGGGGATATACTCGAGCCACTTCATGGCATCCAGGGCCGCACGCACGCGGCCGCGCGGACGAAGTAACTTCAGGGTGCCTCCCTGACGGCTGACACTGACGAACGTGCCTGCGATGGTGCCGATGCTCGAACTGTCCAGTTGAGTCAGGCCTCCCAGATTCAGCAAGAGGCTGCGAATTCCGCCAGCGACCAGCTTTCGCAGATGGCTGTTCAGCAGGTCATTATCGGCGCCAATCGTGGCTTTGCCCTCTAGATCAACGATAGTGACGCCAGCGGATTCGCGAATTGAGATTTGAAGGCTCACAATGGTTCCTCCAGGCCCGCCCCTTCGGCCACGCTAGTATACCGAACTGGACTGAAGGTTGGATGGCGGTGGCTCATCTTTCCGCGCTGTGATAATTTGTCTCGACCATTCGGCAGACGAGATTAAGATGATGCGGAAGGGGTTCTTATGAATCGAGTATCGTCAGCCGTTTGCCTGGCGGTGATTGTGACCTGCCTGGGCGCGTGCAACAATTCGTCCACGAATTCGACTGCTCCGTCGCCCGCGACCACGGATTCGGGAAGCACGTCGTCGCCGCTAAAGCCCCGTACGGATCAGGAGGCCATCGAACAAGCCATTCAGCAGCATCTTCGCGACAACAAAGGCATCAACTTGTCGGCAATGGACGTGACCATCAGCAATATCAGGATCAACAGCGACCAGGCGCAAGCCGACACTGAGTTCCGCCTGAAACAGGGTGGGACATCGATGTCCATAACGTATTTCCTCGAGCGACACGCGGACGGCTGGCTCGTCGTCCGCAACCAGCCAAGCAACGCCGGTCAATTCGCTCACCCGCCCATGGACAAGGTCCATTCTGGCGCTGCCAGCACTGGCACTCCCGGGTTTCCAGATGTGACCGATTTTATGAATCGCAAGGCCGCGGAAAAGCCGGCTGCGAATGGACCGGCGCGTCAACAATGACTCGGAACTGGAGCGACAGAATTGAGGCGTGCTGTCATCGACCGACGCCGATAGCTTTGCGGCTCGCCCGTTTTTCGTCAGGTCGCTGCTTCGTCAGCGGTTCACGCCTTGCGTTTCGATGAACTCCAAAGCGTCCTTGACGGTTCGCGAATATTTGGACTCGATTTTGTTGAACTGAAAGCGGCGATGCGGCGAGAATCTCGAGGGTTCGTAAGTTCCGCGCTTGACGTGAAACACCCACACGTACTCGCGCTTGCTTCGGTCGATTTGCGAGCGAGGCACTCTGCTCATATCGTACTGAACGACGGGATTCCAATCCGAAAAGCCTCCGGCCGTGTGCACGGGCTCGGGCATGTTGTAGCTAAAGGAGTCCGCATCGTGCGTGAAGATGACGACGTAATCCACCATGGATGGCGTTGCGGCGGGGCAGACGCTGGGAAATTCTTTTTTGCGGTTGTCCACCATCCATTTGAACTGGCCCGGAGAAAGTCCGTAGCCTGAAAAGAAAAGCCGGCAGGCGGGATCCTCGCTCTCCGATGTGGGCCGGACCAAGTAAGATTCGTCGTCACCCTCCTCGTCGGAGCTCGTATCCGCAACATTGCGCACGGCAGCAGTCTTGGTTGCGGGCGCAATCGTAGGAGTCGAATCGACACGCCCATCATCGACGCTTTTAGCCGCGAGCGGAGGCGTTGGGCTGTTGGTGGTTGCCGCGGCGTGAGAAACGGGGCTGTCGGCAGGCCGCGGGGCGGCAGCAGGGCGACTGCTCACGTTTGGTTTCACGGTTGCGACTGCCGAGGAACTTGATTTCGCCAACTGCTTCGATTTCGCGTGTGAGGAACGGGAGGTGGAGATAGGCGAGCCCTCGCTCGCTCGAACAGAGGCGGCGGGAGCTGTCGTCGGAGCAACGCTCGGCGCGGCCTTGGCCACATTTGCTGAAGGGGTGGATGCCGCAGCGACCATCGTGTTTTCGGATTTAGGCGCTCGCGCCGAGGCAGTCTTTGCTGGGGCCGCTGGATGCGCCGTGCTCGAACCGACTCGCGGGCCGGCTGAAGCTACGATGGTTGACCGCCTGGCATTCGCAGCGCGCGCAACGCTGGCTAAAGAGGGCGAAACAGGCGCGTTCGGTTGAGCCGCTGCCGTCGGAACAGCGGTTTTGGGAAGATTATCATCGGGGATGTACCCCTCCGTGCCGTCCGCGGCCTGAACTTTCGTATAGCCATTTTCGCGCGAGAGAACTGTCACGGCCGCGCCGCATTTCAGCTTCGCTGCCACATTCAAAGTGGCCGGCGAGTCGTAAACCCAGACGCGGTCTTCGTTGACCGTGCATTTCACCGTTGAGTTTTCGCCGGCTGGCAGAAGAGGGGGCAGAAGCAATGCGAGCAGAATCGCGAAAGGTACGAGGCGCAGGTTCATAAGGTTCTCCGTCGGGTGCCGATACACAAAATCCCAAATCCGTGCGAGGACTATGCATCAGGGATCGCACGGCCACAAGCTGGCCAAAAGTACAAGATTAGGTCAGGCGAAAAGCCAGCGGCAGTGGCTGCCGCCAGGAGCGGATCGCGCTGTCCGTCGCTCAGTTGACACTCGCATGTGCCGGGGTGTACAACGCGAGCACCTACTCGTCCGGAGGCTAGCCCATGAAACACCTACTCGCACTCGGCACGTTACTCGTTTTGGCGCTGCTGTTGACGCCGGGCAGCGGCCCCAGTTCAGCTCAAGAAATGGCGAAGAACAAGGCAGAAGAAAAACCTGAATGGAAATCAGTCAGTCCGGGAGTGTGGAAAACGGATCTGGGAGAGGGCCAACCCGAGATTGCCATCCTGCGTTTGTCGGACGATGATTACAAGGAGCTGGTCAAGAATCCGAAGAGTTTCCTCGATAGTCGCCACGTCTTCAGGCACAAACTGAATAAAGCAGAGGCTGTGGGCGACGATCCGCCGCCGACTGGCGGTGGCTGGATAGTGATTGCGACTCACACGCCCAACAGCACGAGCTCGTACGTTGCCTGGCCGGCGCCGAACCAACCCTAAAGCCGAAAGCGGCTGGCACTAAGCCGCCCATAGCGTCTATTCCTCACGATTGCGGAAAACCGACTTGACGCAATAATCGCTCGAAGCGCGGGTCGCCCCGCAGGGAATCAAGGGCGACGTCGACTTTGAGCCAGGCCACGTAACGGTCCCGGTCCTTGTATGCTTTGCTCAAGAAAACAAATGCCTGGTCGCGCTGACCGAGCGCGGCATGGAGGACAGCGAAAAAGTAGGGCGGGATATAGCTGGAGGCGGACTGCCGGTGAAATTCCTTAAGAATTTTTTCCGCTTCCGGACGCCTGCCCGAGAGCGCATACGCTCTTCCCAGCCCCACTAGCCGCGCGGGATCTTTCGCCGAAATTTCGACGGCACGTTCACCTGCCGCAATCGCCTGCTCGTACTTGCCCTGAGCCAAGTAGCTGGAGCCCAGGCAGTCGTAAGCTCCGGCGGAATTGGGATCAAGCTCCAAGGCCTTTTGGCACTGTTCGATGGCTCGTTCGTACTGCCCAGCCCAGTAAAACACCCACCCGGCTGTGATCTGCGTGGACGTCGAGAGAGGATCCAGCTCTTCCGCTTTCTTGCTTTCGGCTTCTGCTTCTTGGACCCGCGCAAGGGCCGCCAAGAAATAAGAATACATGCGATGACTGTCGGCATCATTCGGGCTCAGCTCCAACGCGCGGTTGATCTCCTTCTCTGCTGCATCGAAATCCCAATCCGCGTAGAAGTGGAGCCCCGCTGCGGTGGCGTGGGCCTGAGCCAAGTTTGGGTCGAGGGCAAGGGCTTTCATCGCGTTCTCCCTCGCCTTGGGCATCGCATAACTCGGATCGAGATCCGGGGCTGACCAGTAATACTTGGCCAATCCCGCGTACGCCGAGGCATAATCTGGATCGATGCGAATCGCTTCCTCGAAGTATCCTTTCGCTTTGAGTTGTTGCGCTCCCGTGCCCATGTTCAAATACTCTCCCCGCAGATAGGCTTCGTGGGCGGCAGGGCTCACTGCGCGCGAAGTGGAAAGGCGTTTTTGCTCCTGCGGAGTCAAATGAACTTTGACTTCATCGGCAATGGCCTGGGCGACGCTTCGCTGCAGGCCGAGAACGTCGCGCGCGTCTCCTTCGTAACTTCCGGCCCACAACTGCTCGTCTGTGGAGGCTTCGATGAGCTGGGCCGTAATGCGCACGCGGTCGCCTGAACGCAGCACCGAGCCTTCCACGAGCGCATCGACGCGCAACCGCTTGGCGATTTCAGGGAGCGAGCCCGTTGACTTCTTGTACTGCATGACCGACGTGCGTGAAATCACGCGCAACGCGCTGATCTGCGCCAATTCGGTCGTGAGTTCCTCGGTCATGCCATCGGCGAAAAACTCTTCGGAAGGGTCGCCGGACATATTCTCGAGCGGCAGAACGGCCAGCGAATGAACCGCTGCATTGGCGCTGGCGCTTTTTTGCTTATGTTGCGCGACAAACAGCCAGGCTGCGATCAGCAGCAGAACCAGACCAGAAACGGCAGCCGGGACAAGCCATCGGCGCAGGGGGGGGCTGCCAGTGCGCTCCCGGGAAACGGAGGGTGCGACACTGCCGGCGAGGGGAGTATTTGATCGCAATGCGGCGAGCGCGGCGCGTACCTCGTTGGCATGCTGGTACCTTGCGACCGGAAGTTTCGCCAGGCAGCGCTCGATAACCGCGCGGAGTCCCAGGGAGGTTTTGGGCGGCAAATCCGGTGGCGCATCGTGCAAAATGCTCGAGCTCAATTCATAGGCGGTCCGGCCTTCAAACGGGCGCCTGCCAGCCGCCAGTTCATAGAGAACGACGCCGAGCGACCAGATGTCGCTTCGCGCGTCAGCGGGATCGCCACGAAGAATTTCGGGCGCCATATAGTGCAGCGTACCCGCGCCAGGACTGCTGCCCGGCTCGAGACTGGTTGCGGTCTGATCCGCCGCGGCCTCGGGCTTTATGCGGCGCCCGAGCCCGAAATCGAGCACCTTGGCAAATCCTTCGGGCGTAATGACGATGTTCGAAGGTTTCAAGTCGCCATGAATGACGCGGTGTTCGTGCGCGTGGGCCAGCGCGTCGGCGGTTTGCTCGCCGTAGCGGATGACGCTCTCATCGCCCGCTCCCCCGTAGCGGATGTGTTGCGCGAGGGATATACCTTTGACGTATTCCATCACGATGTAACCACGCCCGTCGGATTCGCCGACGTCATAGACAGCGCAGATATTCGGATGGTTCAATGCGGATGCGGTGCGCGCTTCACGAAGGAGCAGATCGCGAGCAGACTTGTCGGCCAACAGCTCCATGGACAGAAATTTCAAAGCCACATCGCGATCGAGACGCTCATCATGAGCGCGGTAAACCACTCCCATGCCGCCTTCACCGAGCTTCTCGAGAATACGGTAATGAGACACCACCGCATTGTCCGCAGTGGGAGATCTGACCATTGCGAAGAATGATAGGCCGCTGAGAAAGGGCAGTCAACGAAAGGGGATGCGATCGCTAACTCTCGCGAAGCACGAGAGTGCTGCTCCCTTTCTAAGAATAGCCAAAGATATTTGAAATTTTGAAACCCACTCGCGTGCGACGTCTGTGGTGCTGCTGAGCGGTTGCCCTCGTCGGTGTCACCGGTTTGAAGCAAGGGGACGAAACCTGACGGTTTCTTC